>ERZ888423.48-NODE-48-length-108475-cov-10.931277_pt1 | contig 108475 bp, 95 predicted proteins | sample MGYA00520523_ERZ888423 | MGnify/ENA primary metagenome ERZ888423 (study PRJEB32303, sample SAMEA104408611) | aquatic metagenome | biome: Brackish water; feature: Pelagic; material: water | place: Baltic Sea | collected 2014-06-08T10:24:00 | depth 30,27 m ...
CCGAACAATTTTGCAGCTCCTGCATAGGCGCCCCCGCTTTTTACATTTCTATACGCCGCTACGATGGCAATTATCAAGGCTATCAGCAACAGATAACGCAGCCCGGAGTGACCGTGCAGCAAACCTGTATACATAGATTCCGGAATCGGTAGCCCTTCATTGGCTCCGTTCAAAAGTATCGTTTTGAATCCTACCATATCATTTACCTTTTAGCAGTTCCCGGTAAACCTGAAACTTATCCCTGAATTTTTGTTGCTGTTCAGGATTTAATATTGACATGATTTCATCCTGAAATTCGCGCTTCTCTGCCTGGACCTTAGCCTTATCTCGGGCTTGCTTAGCAGCTTTTCTGTCTTCGAAGAAGGACCGCAGAGCAGCTTCCACACCAGCTTGCTGCTGGCTGTCCAGACCCAAATCATTTTTCAGCGCCAGGATAAATGCACTTGCCTTATCAGCGCCACTACCGCCTGATTTATTTCCTCCTAAAAATTTCGAAAACAGACTCATATTTTAACTATTTTGCTGATGCTAAGTTAACAGCCCAATGGGGTAAACCCAAATTATATAGGTTGTCGAAACGATAAAATCATTTCGATAGCTCCTGAAACACCTTAGAAACTGGAACGCAATGCCACAATAATATTTCGACCGGGAGCTACAATCCCGGAAGAATAGGGCCGATACCGCACATCTGTCAGATTTTCCATTCCCAGTTGGATATTCAACCAATGTACGATTTGATAACCAGCCATAATATTGAGGGTTGCCCATGAAGGGCTGTACGGCATACCCTCACTATTCACGGCATATAAATGTGGTTTATCTTTTTCACTGGGCGCTAATTCCTCATAGGGCACGGCAGCATTATAGTCAGCATATACGTCGCAACGAAAACGCTTCACCTGAAAAATTGCTCTTGTCGTGGCATAAAGTGGTGGAGCATGTCTGAGCGGAACAAAATTATCTCCTGAAGTTTCTTCCTGTTCCTTTCCTTCTGTCCATGTTAACTGACCGGAAAAAGTAAGGAATCTGTTGACATTCCACCTCGCCGAAAATTCCAGGCCATACACAAATGCAGCATCAATATTTTGCAGTGCCTGCACACGGCTTAGTGTTCCGTCATAATCGATACTATCAGCTCCATTCAAACTGAAATCGCGACGCACTATGGCATTGTTCAACCACGAATAGAAACCTGTTACCTGTATCTGAGTTTGCTGCCGCTGCCTCCAGATAATTCCAAGGTCTCCGTTCCACAAATACTCTGGAAGCAGGGCCGGGTTGGGTACCACTACATTTCCCGGCTCAGAATCAAATACTTTACCTATGTCATCAATATTGGGCGAACGAAAGCCGGTAGATCCATTCACATTCACCTGCCAGTTGGTTGCAGGTAACCAGGCCAACCCGACACTTCCGGTGAGGGCTCCTCTATTCAGACTCGCTTCAGTAAATGGAAAGGGATAGAATGCGGTATCAAAGCTTGCATCCAGTAATACCTGATTGTACCTGAGCCCTGTCTGCAGCGTTACATTATCTCTTATTGTATACTTATTACTAGCATATAATGCATAGGATTGCCAGCTGGAACCATCCGGATATCTGGAAGCGGCTTCACTCACTATTCCAACATCAATATCTCTGTCCGTTCCGACTGAACCCACGGCATTATATACCAGCTCTGCCCCGTAGAACCAGGTAGAAAGACCTGCTTTCTTTTGAAAATCCAGATTCAGGGAGTAAGCATCCACCCGCTCTTCTCTTATTCTTTCGAGACTGCGGCGGTAGCTTCGATCTACCCGACTTTCTTCAAACAATTGATAAGCCATCGTTAGCCTGGCTACATCATATAAGCCGGTACTCTTTACATGCTGCAACTGAAGATTGTGCATGTTCCAAAGCATAGGTCCGTAATACCATACTGCTGATCTGGGCAGTCCGTTCCTATATTCAATGAGACGATCGTACCTATCGTACTCAGAAGTCCTCGAATAATAGAATCCATAGGTCAAATCCCAGTCTGCATTGGGCTTATAGCGCAACTTCTGAATGAAGTTACTGAGCCGCATGTCACTTGGAACCTGCACCTGAGGATCCGGGTTGGGAACAATGGAATCCATGCCGTCTATTTGCACGACATATTCAGGACGCAAATATTCTTCCGGTCCATTGGAACCCATCCTTAAATCCCCTACAGAGGTATAACCAATACTTGTAAAAGCACCCCACTTCTCTCCTCCCAGTTTGAGATTAATATTTCCTGATAACTCCTCATTCGCACTTGCATACCGGGTAAATGCGTTTCCCTCTACCAGTAAATGCCCGCCGGTTGCCAACTCCGGTGTGATGGTATGGAAATCCATTACGCCGCCCAGTGCGTCACTTCCGTACATCAGTGAGCCAGGACCATAAACGACCTCTACTCCTTCCAGGGCATTGGGATTGACAGATAATACATTCTGGATATTGCCTGATCTAAATATTGCCGTATTCATCCGTACACCATCTACCACCATCAATAATCTGTTGGCTGCAAACCCCCTGATCATCGGACTTCCCCCTCCAAACTGGCTCTTTTGAACAAATACAGCTCCACTTTGCTGCAACATATCAGCTGCAGTTTGCGGGTTATTGAATGCGATATCTCTCGCATCGATGGCTACTATACGATTGGGCACCTCCCTGCTATCCTGTTCCCACCTATTCGCACTAATCACCACATCATCCAGAGAAAAAGCCGCAGGTTGCAGTGTTATACCGTTGGCTGCTGCGCTGCGGGCAATGGTTACTGGCAAATACCCGATGTGGGCGACAATCAGCGAATCTGAATCTGCGAAAATAGAGAGATCAACCAGTCCCTGCTGATTGCTTATGGTATATACTTGTGTTACCGGATCACTCACAGTGGCATATTCCAGAGGTCGCAGGGTAGTAGCATCAACCACCTTGACAACTTGCGTGCGAACCGGCACTGTGAGACCCAGCAACATTAATATTAATATATTTTTCATATTTAATAATTCATGTTACTAATTCATTCCCATAAGAATCGATTAGCTTTTGGGCGGCTGCCAAATGAGGGGCAGCGCTGCTGTGCTACAGCTACCTATGAAGTATATTGACGGCAGAAAACACGAGGAGGGATACTGCCGCAGGGTAAATTCCGTAACCGGTAAATAAGGACCGGTGGCATGAATACGTAAATATTGCAACTGACCAGCAGTATCGGTTGATTCCGCTAATGACGCTTCCATTGCAGTCTCCTTTTCATCCCGATAAGCCTTTGCAATTAGATTCCCCGCTTCAGTTTTCCATTCAAAAAGGTCGAATTTCTCTCCCTGAAATACAATTTCATGGGCCTTGACCCAGGTAATTTCTGTCAGGGGAACAACGATATCTTCCAACGCATAGCCTTCCTGTTCCATAGCGGGTATGGAACGGTGTTGATACTGTAATTGTGCCCATGCACCCCAATGCACCAGACTGGCCATACCCGGAAAGACGAGAATACCCAGAAGGATAATTGCAGTAAAATACCTGACCATTGCCATGCAGCCGAAAGATAATATAGTTTCAAAGGAATGAAGCTACCCTATTTAATCAATTGTTAAAGGCGAGTCATACCCAAAAGGAAAAGGGTCAGCCAATGCTGACCCTTCTTGTAGCCCCGACAGGAATCGAACCTGTATCTGAGGTACCGGAAACCTCCATTCTATCCATTGAACTACGGAGCCAAACAGTTCAAAATACCGCTAAGGCAACTCGACCTTCAACAGAAAAGTAGTGTTGCACCTGGTAGCCTCGACAGGAATCGAACCTGTATCTAAAGTTTAGGAAACTTCTATTCTATCCATTGAACTACGAGGCCGGGAGCGCAAAATTAGTGATTAATGGCTGGTATTCAAACGTACAACAACCAATTTACAAGTGAACTGGTAGCCCTCTTCTGCAGTATATATTGCTGGAAATAGCCTCAGGTACAGACTAAAAATCGTAGTAGCTATTGAACAGATCCGTTTTAAGCGCCACCATGAACTGCATGGTATTGATACTTCGCTGAACGTTATCATAGCTGCGAATGAAAATCTGCCCCTCCAGATTGAGATTGATTTTAGGATTCAGCAGATATCCGGCACGCAAATCTGCGCTGAATATTGTGGTTTCCATCCCTTGACCAATGGTGTTTCCGTAAGAATCAGGGAAGCCCGGGATGGTAAAATCAGACAAGAAAATATCAGAACCGACATTGGATGTTTCAGATGTATCCAGACCTACAATGGCTGACTGAATCTTAGCTGACAGGTAATACCGGTAGTGGAACCTGTATTCGGCCAGAAACATCAACTCCCTGAAGTTGGCCCCCAGTGGATGGGCGAGTGGTTGATTGAGGTGAGCGTAATTCTGAACGGGTTCTTTGTGCGCGTATGTGTAGGGATTCGCCTGATTCAACTCGGCTTGTACCATCCCGGCATGCTTGTAGTCGGGGGTATGCATGAAGTATTTCGCACCGGCCTGCACACCGAATTTATTCCTATAGAATCCTTCCCCGTCCCTTGCAGCAGCAACATCCAGGTCATCCAGCATGAACTGTCCATAAAGGACCAGCCTGTCTATAGGTTTCAGTTTGAGGTTTAAACCCATTACGGCATTATCGGGTGATCCCAAACCGAATTCTATTGGGCGGAAAAATATAATAGGATTTAAATAATTGGGATCGAAACCCCTGGTTTTGGTAGAGTCATTATTCGGCCAGATGATACCTTCGAACAATCCGATTTGCAGCCAATCGAAAGCATCGAAACTGAGGTAGTGGAATGAGCCCCATTTCCGGGTCACCCCAATAAGGGTATCGGTACCGTTAATGGCATCCTGAAATTGGGTATACAGATTGACGTAGCGGATCTTCCAGACAGAGGTATTTATTTTTAGAAAGGGATAATACAAAGCATTATCGCTCAGCAACATAGACCGGTAACCCTCGCCGATAAAATGCTTATCGTGTCCCAGCTGGAAATTAAAGTAGTTATTGGGCGTATAGGAAACATAACCGGTAGCATTGGCAAAATCGAAAGCATTGCCTTTGAAATTCCGCCCCTTGCCTTGCCCCGGCACTACGTCCCTGGTCCGGATAAAGTTGGAAAGATAGGTAGGGAACTTAGCCTGATTTTCTCTGAAAGTGGTATTGATACTTACTTTGCGCTTCTCACCGATATCAGCATTTACTGCAATACCTCTGGTATTAACCCATAAGCCCCGCTGGTCTTCCAGGTCCAGCCCTCCTCCAAAATTCACAAGCGGATCAATGGTAAGCTTAAAGTCCGGCTGATTGACCTGCACCATGTTATCATAGGCAATCCAGTTCCAGACTTTACCCGGAAACTTTTCTCCTGAAAGGGTATCGAGCTTGAAGACATCTTCGTAGCGTACAATGCTATCCAGCTCACCATGGCGCCAGGGCTTGATGGAACTGTGGAAATGAACCCCTTTTTGCTGAACTGCCGGTTCATAAAAATTGTACAGCGAACGATGCAGGTATAGATTAGACTGCTGAGCCACTGCTGAGCCCATAACGCAGCACAGGAAAAAAACCAGGAATTTAGAATGCATTTTCATTGCCTTTTAACATGCTCCAGACCGTCAAAAATACAATCTTGACATCTAACCAGAAACTCCAGTTTTCGAGATACCATACATCGTATTGCACTCTTTTTTCCATCAGCTTCGGATCGATGGTATCACCGCGGTAACCATTGGCCTGAGCAGCGCCCGTGATACCGGGTTTAACAAAATGACGCACCATGAAACTGTTGACAATCTTGGAGTATTCTTCGGTGTGTTTGAGCATGTGCGGGCGGGGGCCCACAACTGACATATCGCCGAAAAGCACGTTGAGAAACTGGGGTAATTCATCCAGGTTGGATTTCCGGAGGAATCTACCCACAGAAGTAATGCGAGGGTCGTCCTTGGTAGCTTGTTTGGAATCGGCCTCTTTGTTGACATACATGGTCCTGAACTTGTAGCACAGAAACTCTTTATTCCTTTCTCCGGAGCGTTTTTGAATGAAGAAGACAGCCCCCTTGGAATTAAGTCTTACTGCCAGAGCCAACAAAGGAAAGAGCCAGGAACCTATGAGTAGCAGAAATACCATGCTGAATACGATATCAAAAGATCGCTTCAACAAACGATTGTAGAGGTTATCGAGCGGTTCAGGCCTGGTCGTAAGAATGGGCATATTGCCATAGTACTCGATACTTACCTTTTTGAACCTTCTGTTAATGTATTCAGTGAACTCCGGGATAATTCTAAATCGAATAAGGTTGTCATCGGCAAACGACATCAATTCGTTGATTAACTCTTCATTTTTATTGGGCATTAATGCACAATATATTTCATCTATATGATTCTCGAAGCAGTACCATTTGATATCCTGCAAACCTCCCTTGGTGTCTGCCTCCAAAGCAAGTATGGGTTCGTTATCGAAATAACCCATGAACTTATAGCCGTATTCGTTGTGCTGTTCAGTCTCCTGGACAAACTGCATGGCTGCCCTGTTAGCGCCTACAACAATTATCCTTCTGTAGTTGCCCCCTCTGGCCCGGTAGCGCTTCATGAATGTCTCGAAGCCGATTCTCCAGGCGAGATTTAAAACGGTGAAATTAAAGTAGGTCCAGAGCAGTAACTCCCTGGATAGGGTATAACCTTTCAGCACTACAATGTAGGCGAAGGTGAGCAGTACCTGAAAGGCCAGGATTTTAATAAACCGTATAAAAATGGTTTCGTAGCCAATCTTCCTGTCTACCTTGTAGTAATTCCCCACAGAGGTCACCAGGAACCACATGAAGTTAATGGCTACCAGCAACATGGCGAATTTCTTATCTGTTACTTTGCTAAACCTATCGAAGGTTATGAACAGACCAATGAAATACGACAGGTTGAGTATAAAAAGATCAACCAAAAAATAGGTTATCTCAAGAAACTGAGAGTAGCGCCTTACCATAGAGTTGTTTTCAACATGTAGAAGATGCTATGAAGGGATTATCGGTTGCTTGACAATCCTGTCATATTTTTTCTAAATGCGTTACAAAGTTACACGCAAAGTGCCTAAGTAGGCTGTTTTGTGGGATTAATTTAAGGTTGTATTAAGCTACTACACCAGTTAAAAAGTGACGCAAACTTTTCGTCTGACATTGTAACATCACTTTTTGTAATATGTACAGTATGCATACCCAGATTTTTGCCGAATTGGATATCGGATACAGAGTCACCCACGAGGACAGATTTAGAAAAATCAATTTCAGGAAATTGTGCTTTTGCTTGTAAAGCCATGCCAGGCAATGGCTTACGACAATTGCAGTTGGGGTCATCCTGTAAATGCGGACAAAAATAGCATGCGTCAATTCGGCCGCCGGCGGTAACTACCTCCTCCAGCATTCTTCGGTGAATATCCTGCAAGTCGGCCTCTGTAAACAGCCCACGGCCTATTCCACGCTGGTTGGTTGTGACAACGATACGGCCAAATATGCCATTGAGTTCCTGCAGTGCCGTCAACACACCCGGGAGAAACGTAAAACGCTCCCAAGATCGGACATAATCATGGTCGATTTTTTCATTGATGACGCCATCCCTGTCGAGAAACAAGGTCCAGGATGCATCAAAAGCAGGACGTTCCCCTCTTTTCTTCATTTCAGCTATTGGCGAAATCTACCTGCGCCCGTGCATAGTCTTCCGGGATACCGATGTCAATAAAATAGGTATCACTGATCATTCCGAAGATTCTACCTTCAGGGTAGTATTTTTCTAATATTTCTTTTTCAAAGCTAAAGACAGCCGGCAGGGAGTCAGGGAAGATATCTGTATTCAAGCAGTAAACCCCGCCATTAATATTACCCTGTTCCAGGAATCGCTTTTCCTTAAAGCCCGTTACCCTATGCTGATCATCGGTCTCGACAGTACCATAGCGATCGAAGTTTTGCATAGGTTTTAACGCTAGTGTGAGAGCCGCACCTGTTTGCTGATGCAACTCCTCGAGCGATGCGAGCGAAACATCAAAGAAGGTATCACCATTTATAACAAATGCTCTACTGCCATGCAACAAGTTACACGCCTGGCGTATACCTCCACCTGTTCCGAGCGGTTCTTCTTCTTCGCTGTAGATCAGTTGCATGTTCCCGGACTGTTTGCCGTAGTGGTTGATAATCACCTCGCGGAGATGACCCACCGCCAAAATGACTCTGGTCACACCCTGCTGCTCCAGCCAGCGCAAAATATAATCGAGGAATGGAGATCCTGCTACCGGAGCCATGGGTTTCGGCAAATCGGCCACAACACTTTTGAGTCGCGTTCCAAATCCACCTGCCAGCACAATGGCTTCCTGTGTCATGGACGTTCGAAGAGTTCTTCTTCCACGAGTTCACAAATGATATGTCCCAGCAGGATATGGCTTTCCTGGATTCTGGGTGTATCAGTGCTGGGAACGTTCAGCAGAAAGTCAGCATGATCTTTCATCTTGCCACCTGTAGCTCCTGTCATCGCAACTACTATCATACCTCTTTCTTTGGCCACTTCAAAAGCGCGGATCACATTCTTGGAATTCCCTGATGTAGAGATGCCAAAAATAAAATCACCGGGCCGTCCTTTTGCCTTGGTCACCCTGGAATAGATTTCATCGTAGGAGTAGTCATTACCCACTGCTGTTACATAGGAAGTATTGACATGTAATGCCTCTGCATCCAGTGGTTCCCTGTCGAAATAAAACCTGCCGGAGAACTCTGCCGCCAGATGCTGGGCATCAGCTGCCGATCCGCCGTTTCCGCAAAAAAGCACCTTTTTATCCTTTCTGAATGCATCAGCTACTGCGGCTGCAATGGCTTCGCATTTCTCTATCATCTCAGGATTGTTCAGGATTTCCTGTTTAACGCGTATGCTCTCGGCAATGACGCTTTTAATTTTATCTACTTTGCTTCCCATGTTGTTAATCCAAATTGACTGAGTTCTAAATTATGCACTTCTCCCCCAAAAGATTTGAGTACTTCGATAACCGCGTACCTTGTATTTCCGGGGCAGTAATAGGTCATGAAACCTCCCCCGCCGGCACCGGAAATCTTACCTCCGGTAGCACCTGCTTTCATGGCTGCCTCGTAGATTTCATCGATGATGGGACTGGTTACACCCGATGCTGTTTGCTTCTTGTTTTTCCATCCGTAATCCAGAATATCTCCAATGCGATTCAAATCGCCTTTCAGGATGGCTTCTTTCATCATATAAGCCTGCTCTTTCAAATTGTGCATGGCTTCGATGCTCTTTTCTGATTTCTTCGTGACGTTATCAGATTGTGCTTCAATGATAGTGGAAGACAAACGGCTGGTGCCTGTATAGTACATGAGCATGTTGAATTCCAGCTCATTTTTATATTGCGAACGGATGCGCAGTGGATTCACAATTACCTTATCGTCCTTGTAAAACTCCATGAAATTCCACCCACCGAAAGTTGCAGCGTATTGATCCTGCTTACCACCGGCAAAGTTGAGGTCCTTGCGTTCAATATCGTAGGCTAGGTGTGCGATGTCGTATTCACCCAATGGTAATTTTAACCATTCCGTAAAAGCACCAACGATGGCTACTACCAAAGTAGAAGATGAACCTAAGCCAGAGCCCGGAGGCGCATCGACATAAGTGTTTAATTCAAACGATAAAGGTGCATTGTGGTTAAAATCCTTTACCACCCTGTTGTACACTCCTTTCAGCAAATCGAGTTCGCCATTGATCTCCAGTCTGGAAGTGGCTTCCAATTCTATGCGCTCGCCTTTATCCATGGCATGGAGTATAATCTTTCCGTCTTTTCGGGGAAGAATGGTAGCGTATGCATATTTATTAATGGTGACATTGAGGATACAACCTCCGTATATGTCACTGTAAGGGCTCACATCTGTTCCACCACCGGCCAGTCCTATGCGCAATGGGGCTTTACTTCTGATAATCATAACTCTTCTTTAGCGCTGCAAAATTCGACAAAATTGGGGGATTCTGGTACAAATGCGATATGACCTTATTGTAACCAGCCTTATTCATCAGTGCCGTTTTCAATCCCATAGACTGTAGAATGGAGGCTAACGTTGCAATTGAAAGTTATTTTAACCGGCGCTCTCTCCAAACTATCGGAAAAAACTTCATATCATCAATAAAGTACCTTTTGAACAAGCGACCGGGTTCCTGCGTAAAGCGATACAGCCATTCCAATCCCAGCTTTTGCCAGAATAAGGGAGCCCGTTTTTTCAAATCCAGGTAGAACTCATAGGAGGCACCAAGCAACAGAAATAAAGGCATGGGTGTTGTTGCTCCCTTTTGCTGCTGGTGGGTTATCATGCCCAGAGCGATATAGTTCTGTTTGGGAAAACGAATCCCCAAAAAGACATATTCCGGCTGTAACTCATCCATCACTTTGCAGGCCTCAGCCACTACCTCTGCTACAGCCTGCTCATCCTCCTCATTAAAGAAGGGCGGCACATAATATGCTAGACCGGGTAATTCCTTTTGCAACAGTTCTCCCACTTGTTGTGAGGGAGCAATGACCATCACTTTTCTGTTTTGCGCTACGAGTTCTTTCCACAGCAGGGGAAATAATTCACTTCCCGGTAACCTTTTCTTCAGAGGCTTACCCAACCACTTGCTGGCCCAGATTACAGGTTGACCATCGGGGAGAATGTAATATGACTTTTTCAGGACGGCCGCCAGCCCGGCATGTTTCTTCTCGTTCAACTTTACTACATCGTCCACATTAGGCGTGAAAAGCAAAGGCAACTTATCCCCTGCTCTTTCAAACTGGTTGGAAAAGTCGAGCATGGAAGCAATGACCGGATCGAATGATGCCTCATTAATCAGGTCCAGGCCGAACAGATGTGTACGTTGCAGCATACTATTGAATCTTAATTCGGAGATAATCAATCATATCTCTTATGGTAGTATGCAGGTCATATTGCTGTTCCCATCCGGTATGGCTCTTCAGCTTGGAAGAGTCTCCGAAAATAATGGGCTCATCAGTAGGTCGCAACAAGGCAGGATCTGTTTCCGTTGGCACTTTCATTCCTATGATTTCTTCAATTATGGGAATGATTTCGGATATGGTGTACACTTTAGAGCCACTGATATTGTATGCTTCTCCCCATGTACCTTTATCGCTGAGTAAGATAAGTGCCTGCACTAAATCCCGTACATCTGTAATCGCCCTTTGGGTACTCAGGTTTCCGACACGCATCACGTCCAATCTACCCAGCTCCATCAATCTGGCACGGTGCGTAAAGTCTGCCACCACATCATTGGCCTTTCTGGGTCCTGTGGTATTGAATATGCGGGCGCGAATGGTCTTGATATTATCGCTTCTGAAATACTGGTAACTCAGTAAATCCTGCCCCACTTTACTTACACCGTATGGGTGCAATGGAAGCAGTTCGGCATTTTCTTTAATAGGAACATTTTCGGGTGTCAGGGAGGCGCCATATTGCGCGCTCGAGCAAGCTACCACCACGATGGGGTCGTAGGATGGATCATCTTTGCGCACCAGCTTGATGGCTTCGAAAATATTGACAGTACCATTAACATTGATATCCATAGTTTCCTGAGGCTTATCCCAGGAAACAGTAGGGTAGCTCTGCGCTGCCAGGTGAAAGATTTTATCGGGCCGCAAAGACATTATAACTTTTGCCACCCCCAACTGGTACCGCACGTCTACTTCACTGAGGTCGGCTTTATCCCGGATATCGGAAATATCAACGGTAGGACGGTAATACGTACCTGTAATTTTCACACCTCCCAATGCATGGTAATAATCTATCATATGAGACCCTACCATTCCACCTGCCCCTGTTATTAAAATATTCATAAAAAAGCTTTATATATTCCGGTACAAATATCGCAAAGATTAACTAGAATATCCTTAACTAACGCAGAAAGCGCCAGTAGAACCGCCTAAATACATTCAAAAAATTATACAGTATAAATGTATGCCATGGTGCTTTAATGTGCGACCATGAATCGGGGAAATCGTAGCCCCAGTAACGCATAAAAGGCTCGAAAACAAAACGCGCTCTTCTTTTGGCGGCGTCGCTTTCGTAGTAGCTCCAGAAGTCGGCCTTTTTCTCCGGGGTTTTATTCGCCTGCGGCAGATCACGGGTTACAGGAACTCCCAGCTCTGTAAAGACAGCTCTGTAGTCTGCAGCAAGGTGTTCGAACCGGATAAGGTGGTCAAACTTCTTATGGTGAATAATACTCCAGTTGCTGTACGGCCATTTAAAGAAATGCATGAAGTACTGCTCGAAGGAAGCATTGTTATTTATGATATACTGATACCGTTTGCTGTCGCGATTGCGTGCCAGCGATTTGCGCAGCCATTTACCGGGTCGCTTCCTCCCGGTAGAAAAGCGCTGGTCGAGATCATTCTTATACTTAAAGTACATACTGACCGTCTGGTCAAGGGGATTGCGGACCGAACCTACTACCCGGTATTGCTTCTGCTCCTGGGTTGCTTTGCGCAGAAAGTCGTCGTAGGTGGCGTGCTTGTTGAGAAAGGGCTCACAACCATATTGCTCCCTTATCTCCTTTGAAATGGCGGAAGTGGCAGTAAGAGGTAATTCCACAAAAACAAATCGATACCGGTGATCAACTACCATTTTATTTTCATTTACAAAGAATACTATATATTTTTCTCCAATATCTTATACAGGCTATCCCATGTATAGTGGGCTGCAGCTGTCTTCTTACTCTCCATCGCTATTTGCTTCCATAGCTCCTTGTCCTGCAATAGGCGCATCGTTTGAGCTGCAAAATCCTCTACTTCATCGGCGATGAGTATGTCTTTTTCGTGCGTAACCCGCAGCCCTTCTGTGCCGATGGAAGTACTAACCATAGGTATACCCCTGCACAGCCCATTGATGGTTTTTACTTTCATGCCGCTGCCAAAGCGGAGGGGAATAACATTTACGCGACATCTGGGCAGATAATCTTCCAGGTCTTCTACAAAACCCGTAAGTACAATCCCCTCGTACCTGGCCGCAAGGTCAATGAGACGGGCATCAGGGTTTTTACCAATTACGTACAACTTCAATTCAGGGAACTGCGCTTTCCATGTATCCCAAGCCCCTTCTACCATCCAGATCAAACCATCAATATTGGCTTCCCACGATAAGGTGCCCACGTATACCAAAGCCATCTCCGTTTGCTCCCACACAGGAACAGGCAGCTGTATCTGTTCGTCCTGTCCGAGATGCAGAAATTCAATAAACTTGGCAGCTCGCTTTTCAGGGTCCGGCTCATGGTTTTCATTGTCGTTGGGAGCACCCAGTACAAGGTCGGCGCGCCTGACATAATGCAGCTCCCATTGCTTTATACGCCGGGCTTCCTGGTTTATGACCATCCGTTTGATGGGATTGGTTTCCACTTCAGCATAACGGCTCCAGATAAGGTATTCAGCATTGTGGGTGCGAAACACCACCTTTCCTTTATACCCATCGGGCACGTATTGCATAGCTTCATAATGATCTACCACTATCACGTCATAATCATTGGCTATGGCAGCTATCTTCTCCCGAAAGGTTCGCGAGCGGTTGCGCAACATATTGATGGAAATCCCCAACAGATAGCTTTTCAGCAGATTGAACGCGTTGCGTTCTACGTTCAGTTCTTCAAAATAATATTGAGTGATTCCGGTGTCCTGGAGAAAGGCATCCTTGTATTTTTTATCTTCTCCTTTCAGAAAACACGCAAAGAAAAGGTCATGGTGTCCGTGTAACCAGGTTGCTAGTTTATAGGTATTGAAAAGGCTGGCTCCATGGTTGACAGGAAATGGAAGGTGGATACTGAGCAGCATCACCTTTTTTCGCTGAGGGTTGTTCATCCTGCAAAGGTAAGGAAGGTGCTGAAGTATGGCTTATATATAATGTGAAAATTGCGTAAAAATCCAAGGTCGGCGCTTTTATTTCAATCGCCGGCGAATGGCTTCTCCGATATTTTTCATGCGATGCAGATTGAAAAGCAGAGCCAGTGCCAGTTTAAAAGGAAAGGACACGTAATACCACAATTTATATCCTATTCCGGGTTGAATAGGTTTTACATCATAGCCGTAGGCTGCCATGTAGTTGCTGCATATTTGCTGGCAAAACCAAATCTCGCCTTTGTTCAATCCGCCTTTCTCCCAATTGCCGGCCCTCTCAGTCTTAATACCGAAGGTATCGGGTTTATCAGCTTCGTTGCTGGAACCCACCTGTGGTATATGCAGCATAGCGGGATCGTAGGTGATTTCCAGAAAGCTGCATAGTCCGCGCACCAGCTCTTCCGACTGGTTTACAAGATTTTCAAAAATAACGGTCCGCACGCGTTCATGTTCCAGAAAGGGTTGCGCAGCACGCTGAGATGCATTCCATAATTTGGAGATGGTAATTGGGTGGTAATTGATGCGCAGCCTTCTTTGTTCTTTTCTGGTCATGAAACCTGCACCCATGTTGCGCCGCTGCCATTTCCTTTTCTGCGAAAGCATGACTCCTCTAGGGTCGCGCACCATGTTGATGATTTTCGCCTCAGGAAATAGCTCAAGTATTTCTTTAATATAAAAAACATCCTGAGGTGTTTTTTCGCAAGGGATGCTTCTTCCACCGCGCGCTGTTTCATAGTGCAGAAAAGTACGCAGCACTTCATGGGGATACAAAGCTTTCTCCATGCTGCTTACCATATTCATGGCTTCTTCGAAATGCTTCTGCTCATTCATTTCGGTGAGGTAGCCATCGCGCTGTATAAAGAACAATCTGGAGGCGAGTGCCGCCGCTTCCGGAACGGTAAGTTGTTTATCCTTATCAGAAGAAGACCACAGCTGCTCAAAAAAATGCAGCTCTTCCAACATGTAGATTTCAGGATGCTTCCCCAATACACGGCGCATCATGGTAGTTCCGGAGCGCGAATTGCCCACGATAAAAATGATGGTTCCGGATGCAAGGGTCGCTGTCATACTGGTTCAAAGATAATATTGGCTTTGCAAGATAGCCGCAAAGTTATTCAAAGATTGGAGACCCTTTTCTATTTTGACAATTCATATATAAATCACAGGTTTCAGCAGGCAACAACGAAGCTGCCTGCTTGCGATATAGCCGGCATGGAGGTGGTAGCCCGCAGGGCGGGAAGTGCAACGAACCGACCGAGGACTATGAACCGAGAGGCCGACCGCTGTTCATGAGATGCAATCAGTGGATTGCTTCTATAAAAACTTTTCAGCCTTATTGCGCAGGCCAGCCGAGCATAGCATCCAAGGTGCTTACAGCGACATAGTGATAAGTGGGACGGGCCTTTTTATATATTTCCATAGCCATCGCCTTGCCTTCTTCAGTTGCCACCATTGCGCCGTACAATGGCGTGAGGAACTTGCGACGACCTACGCTGCACAAGAAGTTTTCGATGGCAGGATAAGCCGGGGTATAAGCCCGTTTTATGGAAAGCTCGTACCAAACATCAGCTACCTCGCAGTTACCGGTGCCGGTAAATTGGAACGCCTTATCGAGTTCTTCCATGCGCGACAGGGATATGTCGGCAGGGATGTTTTTGAGAAAGCGGAGCCACTCGTGGGTAGACCATTCAGCGGTGGCGAGTGTATTGGCAGGAGCTCCATTATTGAAGGCAGCCAATGCACTGTCAACTTTTTCAAAACGCATAGAAACCACCTGAGGGCAGTTATCGGGAATACCCGGACCATAAATCCAGGCATTGATATCGACCTGGGCGAAAGCATCCTTATTGGGCTGAATCAATTTTTCGTTCAGGTAATCGATAAAGGTTTCCGTGTCCATCACCTTGAAAGCATTGGCAGTGAAGTACTCCTTCAGAAATGCGTCCCATTTTTCACGACCGGCAGTATTTTCAAGCAGTCGGAGGAAGTAGGCACCTTTATTATAGGCGATATCGCTCATGCCATCGTCGGGGTCACGGTCGTTCAGATGGAGTTTGAGGTGGGTATCGGGCGATTGTACTCCAAATTCTTCGACTGTGGCGGACAGATCATTGTATTCGAGCACCTGCAACATATCGGCATACTCTTTACCATAAACGGCTTCCATGATGCGGTTTTCGAAATACACGGTGAAGCCTTCATTGAGCCAGAAATCATTCCAGTTGGCATTGGTAACCAGGTTACCGCTCCAGCTATGTGCCAGTTCATGCGCCACGAGTGCAGTTAGTGAACGGTCGCCGGCAATGATGGTAGGCGTTGCAAATGTGAGGCGTGGGTTTTCCATTCCTCCAAAGGGAAAACTTGGCGGCAGCACAATGACATCATATTGCCCCCAGGCATATGTTCCGTAAAGTGCTTCAGCTTTATCGAGCATATCCTGCATATCGGCCAGTTCCCAGGCACAGGAATCCAGATAAGAAGGTTCGGCATATACGCCTGTATTTCGGCCAATCTCCTTAAAGGCAATATCGCCGGCAGTGAGCGCCATCAGGTAGCTGGGAACAGGTTGGTCCATTACAAATGAATAGGTACCTGTTGCATTCTTCTCTTTAGGGTTTGCTGCGCTCATAAGTGCCAGCATTCCCTCAGGTACGGTAACAGTTGCGTTATAGGTAAACCGCACGCCTGGACCATCCTGACAAGGCAACCAGGTCCTGGCTAAAATGGCTTGCGATTGAGTAAAGAGGAAAGGATGTTGTTTATCGCGGGTTTGTTCTTTGGTTAACCATTGAAGGGCTCCTGCATCCGGAGCTGTTATATAGTTAATAGTGACTTTTGCGGTTGCGGGTTGCAGTTTAACAGTAAGTGGCTGGCCTAAATAAGGCCTGCCGGGAACGGTATCTCCTATGGAAAAGGGCAGGGCAACACCTGTTTCATCCACCACCGACTGTATGTCTAAACCGCGGATATCAAATATTACGGAATCGCTGTCTGATTGTCGCTCGAGTGTCCAGGTAGCGGTTGCGGCAATGACTTTATTGTCAAACTGTATATCTGCAGTCCAGTTGAGATGACTAACGGTTACCTCATCGGCATGGGCAAATGAATGTGGATCGCGCATGGTAGAAGGTTTAGATGGGTCAGCTTCTTCCGAAGGAGAGCAGGCTGCTGCCAGCAAAGCGATGAGTGACAGCACGGGAAAGAATTGTTTCATAGCATGGAACGTTGTGAATGCACCGAAGTGGTGCACTCCATAAAAAAAATGGAGAGGAAGTTTATCAAAGGCCGTCCAGCGCCTGGGCGAAACTGGTCAGTAACAGCGGCAGTGTTATCCAGAAGAAGTTGCTCATAAACATGATCATATAGATACAGGCGACCAGGGAAAGGATGCCCAAAATCCACCACATTGTTTTGTTCTTTTTTTGTGTCTGCTCCATTTTCTGCATTTGAGTGGTACAAAAGTACGGGAAAGATGCGTGATGTAAAACTTCAGGCCTTATTTTCTTCCACCATTCTCTTTATGCGGTCGGATAATTTTTCCGAACTGAGTTTTTCACGTCCCAGATTATCCACCACTATGGGAAAGCTGAAAGGTGAAAACCGATCACTGTAGCGTATGACTATTTTTGATTTCAGAACGCGCAGCAATGCTGTTCTTAACCGGGCCTGGTCCATCTGGTCGTTGATAGATTCGTCGTAGCTCTGTCGCAGCAGGAGATTTTCAGGCTCATATTCTGCAAGTACATTGAACATAAGCTGACTTGAAGACTGGAGGTGTCTGTTTTTCTTGATTTTGCCCGGATAGCCCTGAAAGACCATTCCGGAAATCACAGCGATATCGCGGAATTTACGCCTTGCCATTTCTATGGCATTTACGGAGCCAAAAACATCGTTGTCCATATTATGAGGGTCTAAAAGTCGACGCACCATTGGTTCGTCAACCATAATTTGTTGGTTGCAGAGCAGCTCAAAGCCATAGTCATTCATTGCCAATGAAATGCTCACCGGCAGTTGAAGGCTCATCCTGTAAGCAGCTAAACCCGCCATCACTTCATGGATGAGCCGGCCTTCAAACGGGTAGAAAAACAGGTGCAGCCCATCCTCACTTGTCGATATTTCCACCAGTAATTCGTCAGGCTGAGGAATATAAGTTCGCTTTTCCTGTAATTCCAAAAGGGGTTGAAGTTCTCTGTACTCCGGAAATTCGGGCAGCAGTGTTCGCCAGGTAGCCAGGTGCTGGCGCATAACTTCTGCTAGGTAGCCAGACAATGGCATTCTCCCGCCCATATAGGAGGCTGTATTAGCTTTTCGCTCCTTTGCTTTCCTGACGTAAGCGGTCATATCTTTCAGCATAAGGAATTCGAGACAAAGTCCTGCAAACCAGAAAACATCGCCCGGATTGAGGCGTGCTACGAAGTACTCCTCAATAGACCCCAATGCACCACCTTTAAGAAAGCGCACCATCACAACCGAATCGCTGACAATGGTACCGATTTGCAATCGATGCTTGGTGGCTGCGGCTCTGTTGGCAATGATAAACCTATCCTTATCCCTAACAACCCTGCTAAACTCACTATATGCTTCGAATGCTTTGCCGCCCATTGTTATGAATTGCAAACACCAGTTCCATTCTTCGGGTGTAATAAGGTGATAAGCATAGGTAGAACGTATTTCCCGGTGCAAATCCGCAGCTTTGAATCCGTTGCCAATAGATAATGTTACCATGTATTGAATTAGCACATCGAAGCTGAGCACCATGGGATCGCGTTTTTCAACTATTCCTGATTGAATGGCCTGTTTTAGCGCTGCGACCTCGACCAATTCGAGCGCATGGGTAGGAATAAAAAATATGCGTGAAACTTCCCCCGGTTGGTGACCGCTTCTTCCGGCTCTCTGAGTAAACCGCGCCACCCCTTTGGGTGAACCAATCTGGATGACAGTATCTACCGGCCGGAAGTCGACTCCCAAATCAAGACTGGATGTGGCGATGACAGCTTTCAAGGTCCCTTCATGCAGGGCAGCTTCTACCCAATCGCGCACTTCCCGACTGAGTGAGCCATGGTGCATTGCCAGCTGTCCTGCGAGTTCCTCTTCGTGATTCAGCAGGTGATGGTACCAAATTTCGGCCATAGCGCGCGTGTTGGTAAAGATGAGGGTGGTGCGCGATGACCAGATGATGTCAATGATTTGCGGCAACAGCTTCAACCCGATATGACCTGCCCATGGCAACACATCCACCTCCTCCGGCATGACTGTATGGACCTCTATTTCCTTTTTGATATGGCTCTTAACAATGGTGGTCTTTTCTTCAGGCATATCCTTACCTACCAACACCTCCATGGCTTCTACCAGGTTACCGATGGTAGCTGAAATACCCCAGGTGCGTACATCAGGAACAATAGTTCTGAATCTTGAAAGTGCCAGTTCTACCTGCACTCCTCTTTTTGAACCGAGCAATTCATGCCATTCATCCACTACTACTGCTCTGAGAGCACTGAACAAGCGGTCATAGCCCGGAGATGTAAATAAGACATGAATACTTTCAGGGGTAATAACCAGTACCTCCGGCATTTTTTTCTTCTGTGATAGCCTGGTTCTTGTATCAGTATCTCCTGTGCGCATTTCCACTTTCCAGTTGCTATCCATAACATCGCAGGCATGCTGCAGAGCATTCGCAATATCTCTTGCCAATGCGCGCAATGGTGTAATCCAAAGTAGTTGCAATGTGCCGGCTGCGACATTCGAGGTCTTCTGCTTCGACATAGCCTCGCACAGCGCCGGAATAAACATGGCATAGGTTTTTCCGCTTCCGGTGGGAGCATTTAGTATGCCGTGTAAACCTGCAGCGTAGGCTGCTGCCAGTTCGTCCTGAAAGAGAAAAGGTTGCCAGCCCTTATACCTGTACCATTTCCCAATTAAGTTGTGGTATTGTTCATGAATAACTGTAAGATTGCTTTCCGGCACATTTAAAGATAAGCATGCCTATTAAACATTGCTTAAAGTTTTCGCCATTCAAATTCAGGTGCTCCTTTAATTCCATTTTCATCGTAGAAATCGACAAAATGTAGTTTATAGGTATCGCCGTCTGTATCGCGGATAATAAAATTTTTGGTTGGATCGACCAGATACACAGCAGAAGAGAAGTCAAAGAATTTCCAGTCATATCCTATTATATCAAGGTCTGATGAAAACTCCAAGACGCCAGCTGACTCCAGGTTTATGTCATCAAATACATTGAAAGTGTCAACAGCAACCTTTACATTATATCTGTTGAGCAATACACCAGTAACTATATACGGGGTAGGTGGATTTGCAAATAAATGCGTGTATTGTGTAAATAATAAATCCCAATTACTTTTAGGAGGTTCTACACTAACCACATCCTGTTGCACAAATGAATATGTCATGAGATTTATCTCTGAATTCTTTGGTATAACCAATGTATGTTCGTTTGATCCATCAAGCAATGCGGCTTTAATTGTGTAGGACAATTCAGAGGCATCCAGGACAACTAATTTAAAAAAACCCAGTGAACTTGCATCGGATGCATAGCCTCTGTTCACTACAAATACTTGACCTGTACCTCTGTAGTCGCCAAATGCTGTGCTGTCCGGGTTTCCATTCTGCAAATCATAATTGTAAATGAGGCTCTCCGGAGAAACTACGCTTTCAAAATTAGTAGTTCCGGTAGCTGCCACAGAACCTCCGTTGGCAGCGTTTAACCAGATTCTCCAACCATCCTGTTGGGACTCAAAACCAAGATCCCATGTAGTTTTATCATTAGATGCAACTACTGCGCCAGAGCCCAGATCGAAGAATAGTTGAGAACTATAATCACTCCCCATCATCAACTGTGTAGATTCAACTCCGGCAGGTAGATTAACAATAACCGGTATTTCTTCCTGCTCACATGCGATAATCGAAAAAATGAAAACTGAATATGTTAATAGGTATTTTTTCATATTTTTATATGTTATATTTGAATCCTAAAGAAACAGACCTTCCCCATCCGATTGGGGTTAAAGTGGAAGATGCGCTATGCACACCTCCGGTTCCGCCATTTAAAACAGAAACATCAACTACATTAAACAAATTTTTTCCCCCTAAAGTAAGCGATATGCGGTCTTTGCAAAGATTCCTTGAAACAGTTATATCCAGCAGGTGATAGGAATCAATTTGTGTGAGCAGCATTTCACCATCCGCTCCAAGAAAGTAATTAGGAAGGCTTCCATTGAATGTATAAAAAGCACCGAAAGTTAAACCAGTTGAGTGCCAATTATATAAGATACTGGTTCTAAATTCAGGTGAGAATGTGAACTTATTTGTTGCAGTTGGAACGGGAAAACCATTGTATCTGCCTGTGTATGAAGACCCAACGGATAGTTTTAGGTGTTCCAGCGCCAGCTCAATATTTGAAGCAGTTCCAATGCTTTTAAAATCACCAACATTGATATAGGAGAATTGAGCTGCGATCATATCAGTCTGCGCCAGTGTAATCAGGTTATCAATTACATTATAAAAAGCACTTATTTCAACCTTTAATATCTTCTGACCATAGATTTGTTGCCACTGTGCCTGTACAGCTGCATTATTTGATGTTTCCGCATTTAAAGTTTCATTTCCCGTAATAAAATGATTAATATCTATAAACTCGAAATAAAGCTCTTTTAATGAAGGTGCACGAAAGCCCTTTGCCCATGACGCTCTGTAAGTAAAATGATTCAACTTGAACCTCACATTTAATGAAGGAATAACAGGAGCCTTGTACGCTGTATTGTAAGATACGCGAACGCCGGGTTTAATCAATAACCTTTCAACCGGACTCCATTCGAGCGTTGTAAACACTGCAAAATCGCCCTGGCTTTGTTCACCTGATCCAATGCGTTTTCCAGTGCCCGTTTCATAGTTGACATCATAGCCCAGCTCTGCGCTCCACCTCTTTTGCACTGGAGCTGCAACCCAAATGCCCCGGCTCATAAATACATCGAACCGTGTAGTATCCTGATCTTCCTGACTTTCTGTCAGCACCTCTTCCAGGGTAGCAAGATCTTTAAGATAAGTGTTTTTAATTCTGTCATAGCGGTTGAATGCTGCCAGCAGATGAACGGAATGGGTGGAGTCGAATGCAGCGCGAATATCTGCTCCTGTATTGCTGCGCCAAGTCCTGTACAGATCATCGAATGCACTGTCAAAATAGGGTTCTCTTGGTACACCGCGATTAGTAACTTCCTCGTAGAACCAGTCGGCAAAAGGACGAATACTTATCTTCTCCTTGTTAAATCTGTAAAACGCACCTCCAAAAATCTGTTCTTTAGGATTCCATTGCTGGTTTCTGGAGTCACCAACCGGAATCTGACCTGGACTGATAAGAAAAGCATCCCCAACCGACCATCCGTCAAAAAAGTTTCTTCCTCCATTAACTGCAACCTGGTGCGATCCGCTGGAAAAACCCAATCTGCCATCAATATTATATTGTCCAACCGATTCCAGGTAAGAATTTAGGGTGGTTTCGACCGAACTATCCTGCTCTTTTTTAGTAATAATGTTGATGGTCCCGGCAAGGGCATCTGATCCATAGTTTACGGCGAGCGGACCTTCCACGATTTCAATTCTTTCCACATTTGCCAAATTGATTTGCGACAGGTCAAGATTTCCATCCACCCTTCCTATAACGGGAACTCCATCCACCAGAATCTTTACATGCTGACCGGACATTCCCTGTAAACTCATCGAACTTCCGAGAATATTATCCTGACCAATACGTATATTCATTTCGCTCTGCAATATATCCTTTAGGTTAACGGCTGCCTGGGCCTCCATTCTTTTTCTGTCAATGACCTTTACAGCATGAACTGATTTATCACTACTATTGGGTGAATGCTGACCTGTTATAACCACCTGGTTGAGTGTGACCAGTTCCATATATAGTTTATAAATGGTGTCAGAACCACTATAATAAACAGCTCTTATTGGTGTATAACCAAGGTATCGAATTTCAACTTCCCAATTGCTGTCAATGGCGGTTAACTCCGGGATAAAATCTACTTCACCGTTTCTATTGGTTACTAGCGTAAAACCCTTACTGTCAGTCGCATTGCTAAAATGTACATGCGCACCAGTAAGGGGGATATCGAGTTCATTGGCAATTGCAATAGACTGACCAGAGGCCGGCATCCAGCTAACAAATAGCAGCCCATAAAAAACATACTTTACCTTTCGCAATGTAAGCATATCACATAAGAGCTTATATTTGTTGATTAGATATTTACTAAAGCTTTCAGACGAACAGCCGTTTTAAGTGCGAAGTTTTACAGATGCACTTAAATACCAATTTGCATACTTTGTGTTAGAAAAACCCACCGATGTATTATGCTTAGTGGCTTACTGAAAATAAGGCTTGATTTACTTGAGAATCCTGTTCAACAACAACAGTATAGAAGCCTGCCGGCAGATCACTGATGTCTACCTGCCAATTGTTAAATGAAGCATTGTTCCCATGTTCGGAATAAAGAATCCTTCCATTAAGATCAACTATTGAAACAATTGAACCGGTTGATTTTGCGCTAAACAGAATATTAATATAATCGCTTGCAGGGTTAGGGTAAATTGTGAGTTCAATACTATTTGTCGCATTGCTTTCGATTGCAGTTGGCTGGCTAAGCAACAGCTTTTCGAATGAAAAATTGCCAGTAGAGGATCCTTCAAAAGATGTAAAAAGAATCTTCCAAATATTGCCCGCCTGATCCTTTACAAAGTAAACGGTTGAATCAGTTATGAGGAAAGTAAATGAAGCCATATCAAAAACTTTCCAGTCATATCCAATGGCATTTGCAGCCTGCGTGAATACCTCACCTGAGTAATCCTCAAAAGTAAGCGGGTCATCTACCGGAAAAGCCCTGGCAACTTCTACCCCGTCGTTAATAAGCGCTCCGGTTACATTGTAGTAAACTGAAGGAGCCAGCTCTGTTATGTAGGATCCGAATGTTATATCCCAGGAAGATTTCGCCGGCTCTCTGTCAACAATTTGCTGCTCCGACAAGTTGTAATATACAAATATTTTATCTTCGTAATCAGCTTTCCCAATGCTTGTTTCAACCTCTTCGCTGCCATCTATATTTGCAAAACGGATGTTGTAGTTGCCATCTATGAGATTAAGAATACAGATCTTTTTCCAAGAACCATCCAAAAGTTGAATAAAATATATGGAATCGCCGGTAATATTATGTGTAAGCGGATCATACAATCCCCAGCCAACGTCGAACCCCTCAGCTGTTGCATTGAAAGCTCCGCTGTACCAGCTGGTATCGCTGTTGTAGAAAGTAAACCAGGATGCAGATAACCCGGCGGTGTCCACTATGTCCCAGTCAGCTATGCTTCCTAAGGGATATTGGTACAAACGATTGCCTTTGCCATCATTTATGCGAATAGCTGTTCCGAAAGGGCTTACATCAAAAGCGAGATCCCAATTCATGTTGTCGGCGGAAAAAGCTGCACCATCTGTCAAACCATAAAATACCTGATCGTTGTAACCCGCACTCAATGAAAGTTCAACTGTTTGGGCCTCTACAGAAAAAAGGAACCCTGTTAACAGTACTAAAAAAGAATTTCTCATAGTATTCATCCTCTATTAATTTAGAATATTTCTAAAGTGCAAAAGTAGAGATGAAGCCTATCCCCGACAATACAACAATATGGGTAAATTGTATACCACAAATGTGGTATAATGATTATAAGGCAGATTTTGGGTGGGCAATCAGGCCTGTATTAATAGCATACATAACAATACCTGATATGGAATTCACCCTTAATTTCTTGGTGATATTTCGTCGGTGAGTATGAATGGTATGAACGCTTAAATTCAGCGTTTTAGCAATATCCTTATTAGTATTACCGATTGCGATTAATGAAACGATTTCCTGTTCACGGGATGACAATATGCATCCGGAACTCTCCTCTTTTACTTCAGGATGCACAGATTTTTGAAACATGACATTGATAACCTCCTTGCAAAAGAATCTCTCCCCTTTCGTCAGAAGGTAAATGGCTGAGATAATTTCATCTTCTTCACATTCCGTTGAGATATAACCGTCTACTCCCAACTTCAGCAATTCAACAACAGCATCATGGTGTGTTGCTTTGGCCATAAGGAGGATTTTCACATCAGGAAATGCTTCCTTTATGGCACTAATGCTATCTTTTGTAAAGGCTCCCGGATAATTAAACTCACCAAAAATAACGTCAATTTTCCGCTTATTGGCAGCCAGACGAAGCTCCTCCATTGATCCTGCTTCATGCAAATCAATATCAATACTTCCCTGCAGCAAAGCGCGCAGACCCATTTTTTTTAGCGTGTTATTGCAGGCATGAATAAGGTACATTCAGCTTCTTTGGATAGCTTCTAAACACAAAGGTATGGTTTTGGTTCTAAAGAGACACATACGCACAGTCCATCCACTGCGGCTACCACTAACAATACCAAAGCTTATAATCTGAAAAGAGTGCGCGATAAATTGCCAAATCTTAAGGAATTCAGACTTGACAATTTAAACTAATGAGCTACAAACCAGGGTCCCCTTTATTGCTGAGTTTTCCAAAAGAGTTAAGTCTTGAGAAAGAAATATTTTTTCCTGAACAGTAATTCAAGAGTTGCTTAAAGCCAATACAAGTTTTTGCTGTTTATCTTCACCAGTGGCTGAAAGAAAGCACTCCGGCATAAACAGATTGACCTGATTCACAGGCTACAGAAATCAACTGTCGGGAACTTTAATAAGGATTGTTTTATATACTTTTGTTGGTACACAATTAAGAACATATGGTATTAGGTGTATTAGCCGAAAGTAACGATCAACGCGTCGCTATCACTCCCGAACACATCCCCTTGCTCACCGCGATGGGTATTCAAAAAGTTCTTATTGAATCCGATGCAGGTAAGCGCGCATCATACTCCAATCAGCAGTATACAGAAAAAGGTGCTGAGCTGCTAAGCAGAATGGAAGTATTGAATCAATCTGATGCGGTTGTTTGTATTCAACCTATAGAACAACAAGAACTTGCCGTATTAAAGGGTAAAGTACTGATTGGAGGTTTTAATCCATTGGTAAATACCTCTTTTGTGCGAGAAGCATTACAGGAAGGTGTTTCAGCCTTTAGCCTGGATGTTATTCCACGAACTACAAGGGCACAGGCAATGGATATTCTTTCCAGCATGGCTACAGTATCAGGTTACAAGGCTGTTTTACTTGCTGCAACCCATTTACCGCGCTTTTTTCCCATGTTTATGACAGCAGCAGGTACCATTACTCCGGCTAAAGTACTGGTGCTTGGAGCCGGCGTTGCCGGATTGCAGGCCATTGCCACTGCAAAGCGGCTAGGTGCTGTCGTCGAAGCGTCAGACGTGCGGCAGGCAGCCCGGGAGGAGGTGCTTTCGCTGGGTGCCAAATTTGTGGATGTAGAAGGAGCCGTTGAAGACAAAAGTGCCGGCGGGTATGCTGTTGAGCAATCAGAAGACTTCAAGAAAAGGCAGCAGCAGGCGGTGCAGGAGCATGCCATGAAGAGCGATGTAGTAATTTGCACTGCCCAGATTCCGGGAAGAAAAGCACCTGTTCTTCTGGAAAAAGCTACCGTCGAAAAAATGAAACCCGGATCTGTAATTATCGACCTTGCAGCCTCCACCGGAGGAAATTGTGCCCTCACAGAAAACGGAAAGATTACTGAAATAAACGGCGTTACTATCATTGGAGATAGCGGACTGGCATCCACAATGCCTTATGATGCTTCGAAAATGTTTGGAAAAAACATGATTAACTTCCTTAAGATCATGATAGACAAAGAAGGAAATATCCAACTCAATTGGGATGATGATCTGATAACCGGAACTTGTATTGCGCATGAAGGTGCAGTTAAAAACGAGCGTGTAAAATCTGCCATGGATGCTAACATTTAAAACTAATACTATGACTTTACTGCAAGAAACGAGTGATTTTATCACGATTTTCGGCATTGACACCCCCTGGGACGTATTGTTTGTCATTATTATTGCTGCCTTCTTAGGTGTTGAACTGATTAGCAATGTACCTGCCATTCTGCACACCCCGCTCATGAGTGGCGCGAACGCCATACATGGGGTTGTAATTATAGGCTCGATAATAGTAATGGGACATGCTGCTCAGGATAATTACTTAGCACTTGGGCTGGGCTTCCTGGCGGTCATTTTGGGTACATTAAATGTGGTAGGTGGTTTTGTTGTTACTAACCGCATGCTGGAGATGTTCAAAAAGAAAGAAAAGAAATAACGGCTAACGCCTAATATAAGCTATATGAATAATATGGACCTTCTTAAAATCAGTTACCTACTCGGATCTATCAGTTTCATTGTAGGATTGAAAATGTTGTCCAGTCCTGATAAAGCCCGAAAAGGAAACTTATATGCAGCGGCAGGTATGCTGATAGCTATAATTGGAACCATACTCTTTCATCAGAATGATGCAGGTGAACGTATTGGCAACCTGGCATTCATTATTGGCGGAATTCTTATTGGTACTATTGTAGGTTACGCTATAGCCATGCGGGTAAAAATGACTGCCATGCCTCAGATGGTATCATTGTTTAACGGAATGGGTGGCGCTTGTGCCGCTTTAATTGGCATAGTTGAAATGAGTACCCATCACCCTACCGAAACTGGCGAGCGACTTATCATTTTCCTTGGGTTAATGATAGGCTCTGTTTCTTTCAGCGGCTCTATGATTGCCTATGGAAAGCTGGAAGGTAAAATCCGCGACTATGGAAGCAAAGTGCAGCAGGTATTTAATAACACCTTTGTTTTTGCCATTTTAGGATTGATTATATATGCTTCTGTTCGTCCCGATGCTATAGGCGATCCTGTAATATGGATCATTTTTGGTTGTTCTCTGCTTTACGGTGTGCTGTTTGTTATGCCCATAGGTGGTGCTGATATGCCTGTGGTCATTTCTCTGCTGAATTCATTCACCGGAGTGGCAGCAGCATTCGGTGGTTTCCTCTACGATAATCAGGTCATGCTTACCGGTGGTATTCTGGTAGGATCAGCCGGTACCATTTTGACAATCTTAATGTGTCAGGCCATGAATCGCTCGCTGTGGAATGTTATCGTTGGAGCATTCAGTGGCAGCAGTGGACCCGGAAAATCTACGGAAGGACTTTCCATTCGAGAAATCAGCGTTACAGATACTGCTATTCTTTGCAGCTATGCACAAAAGGTAGTGATTGTTCCCGGATATGGATTAGCAGTGGCCCAGGCACAGCATGTTTGCCATGAATTTGAGAAAGTACTGGAAGAAAAGGGCGTGGATGTGGAATTTGCCATCCACCCGGTGGCAGGACGTATGCCCGGACATATGAATGTGCTGCTTGCAGAGGCCGATGTTCCCTACCCGAAGCTGAAAGAAATGGAAGATATTAACCCGGCACTTCCCAATACCGATGTTGTAATTGTAATTGGAGCCAACGACGTAGTCAATCCGGCCGCAGAAACAGACCCGTCCTCTCCTATTTATGGCATGCCCATTATCAAAGCCAATACAGCTAAGAATGTCATTGTCATGAAACGCAGCATGGCAAAAGGCTATGCCGGGATCGAGAATGAATTGTTCTTTGATGACAAAACACGCATGCTGTTTGGCGATGCTAAAGCAACACTGGAAAAACTGATAGCTGAAGTTAAAAACGTATAGAAGCTTACACGCATTACCTTTTTCTTAAACCATATAAAAGCTGGCCCAAAATAAAGTCAGGCGGTAAGCGATCAGACTTACCACCAGCCATGCTATTATCAGGAAGGACCTGACGAGAGCTCCTGCTGCATTCCAGCCATACATATTGCGCATACTGCTATAGAGAAAATAGATTAACGAAATTAATACGACTATGGTTATCAATCGGTCGTTGAGATAGGGTGTTATATCAGTTCCAGACAATCGAAACAGGAATACAACCGGGAACAATAGCAACCCAAAAAATATTGTATTTACAAATATATTGTAGATACTTAGTTCAAGCGACATCACAAAATGATCAGCGAAATAAATCCCCTTTCGATGGCATAAAATTGCATACGCCGGAACCATAAAAAATACCATGAAAATGAGTAAAAGCTTTGCATTAGAAGTAGAAGCCACATTGTATTCACTGGTAAATTCTTCCATGCTTATATTCTCTCTTTCTATTCGGTTCTCTACGGCCTTGGTGGTGATTGCGCCATAGGGCATGCCATGCATCTGAACATCCAGAGTCGTGTTGAACGTTTCCAGCATAGGCATCAGAAAATAAATAAGGTTACCTATAAAAAATAGCGCTAAAGGTGAGCTGTAAGGAACTCTTTTCCCCTCCGCATAATCGCTGCTAAGCCGTCCGGGTCTTCTTATGACCAGCCATAAGGTTTGCAGCATTTTCGTATCCGCAAACGTGATGGCATTGACTATTTTACCCAACTGAAATAAAAAGGTTCGTTCTTTGGGAGTAACGACTTTCTCACCGCAGTTACTGCAATAATTGCCGCTTATGGCTTTCCCACATGACTTACAGCTGGTATGCATGGAGCTAAAATATAAAAAAGGCAGAAGGTACACTTCTGCCTTTTAAATAAGGATAATAATCAATTACTCAACTACAACTACCGTCTGATAAACCACCTCTCCTTTTGTGGCACGCACCAGATAAGTTCCAGGTTGTACTTCAGGTAAGGAGATCTCTACTACGTTACCATAGTTCATACTGGTCTGATTCATGACCATTCTGCCGGTCATATCGAATAACTGAAATACCACAGCATCTTCCTCCGTATCGAATCCGTCCAGATATAATGTCCCATTGCTTGGGTTGGGATATAAACTGATATCTTCTGCATCTTCAAACTGACCCAGTTTGAGTGGCGTTGTTACTGTCTGGATATCAGTAAATGCCCCCAAGTCACCTCCACCACAGTTGGCGCGCACGCGGTACTCGTAAGTAACGCCACCCGTTAATCCACCAATCTTGGTTTTATTGGTACTGGCATTCTTGCTCAGCCAAACATCACTACCTAGAGCACGGTATTGGATTTGATAATTTACCGCACCTGCTACGGGCGACCATTGTAATTTGATACCAAAGGAAACAGCACCCGTTACATTGACTGCGGCAGGTGTTCCGCAACCCGCAACAGCACAACCATCAGCAGTATGGGAGCCAAAGAATCCAAATTCATTCTGACCATATACATTCCACTCGGTAGCACCTATGGTCCAATCGGTCTGGCCTTTATTGACCGCAGCTTTTCGCACTAAAGTATTATCGGCAGTACCTGCTGTATCCACCAGCCATTCTGTAATCGGGTCTTCCCCCACTCTTCCTATCACATCGATGGTATCTGCAAACTGCAACAGCACCACTGCATCATTACCATTGAAGAATGTAACATTGGAAGTTGTATCAGCAAGTGCAATCAGTACACTATCGGCCGAAGGGTTGACAATATTGTACGTTCCACCAGCAGCAATAGTACCCGAAAGATTCAATGTATTAGAAGGTGCAGTACCTCCGTTATTAAACACTTTTACAATGTATCCATCCAGATCAATGGCTGCATCTGTCGGATTATAAATCTCCAGTGCTTTATTGTTGCTTCCTCCTTCAATATATTCGGAGAAGTAAAGGTTTTCACATGGACCGTTCAAAGCTGATTCATTATCGATAATGGTAATAACCAATTCATCAGCAGGCCCCAGCAAACATGTACCGATTACAGAGTCAATCTTAAGGACAATGGTCTCATCAATTTCAAGAACAGCATCATTTGCTATGAGTACGTTGAACAACAAAACAGAGTCGAAAACTTCATTGAAATCGACAAAAAATGGTGTAGATACAATAAAGTCAGAACCATATGTTGCAGTACCTAATGAATCGATTACTGAAATCACAGCAGTGCAGGTAACAGGAGAAGTAATTTCTACAGCAACGGCAACAGGTCCGTCGGCTTCCCCGGTAACGATCTCAGTTTCACTAAAGCCTACAACCGGAATGATTGCTCCGGAAGTGGCTGTGACGGAAATATCATCTAATCCAAACTCATCGCGTGAACCCGATCCACTGACATCGGCACCTTCCCATTTAATGTAGAAGAAATCGCCATCTTCCAGAACAAGACCGGGAATAACTGCCGACTGGTTATAAGTATAAAGGCTGTCTTCATCTGCCTCAACTGAAGTAAGATCAAGTTCAGGGACATCGAAAAAAATCACATTGTTATAGGAGTACGATACATTAAAAGAGTTTGACCTGCCTTCATTGTTATAGATATAGGCAATATAGGACAAGTCTATTTCGGAAACGAAAGCTCCGGTATTGTTGGCAATCTTTAACGTAAAGGAACCCGGGTTAAAATCGGAAGAGGTAGGTTGGGTGTACAACGCAATATTCCCACCATTGTCGAAAGCATATACGCCTCCGGAAGAAACATTGCCGGTTGTAATACCTTTTGCGAAATCACCATCAACGTCCGTATTGCCAAAAAATAAATCTCCATCAGAGAATCCCAGTACCTCCCAGGTTTCGGTACTCAGCTGGCCGGGAACAGGTGCCACATTAAAACCGGTGCCTTCAAATCCGGTAAAATCAATGACAAAAGGCACATCTGTAGAAGTAACAGATAGTTGAGCGAATATGGGACTGGCCAGCGCAACTAATAAAATGGGTAATAATTTTTTCATCATTCAAGAATTGTTTGAGACAAAAGTAATCAGCTTCCATAAAAATGTCCTCGCAACAAGTTTAAGTTAGTATTATATCCACATGTCTTTAACATGAGGAGGTAAAGACACCACCTTTCTGTTTTCGTAATCGAAGCACACAATATTGGTTCTAATAATCGCTACATCCCGATTCTGTGAACGGAAATGGTAAAACAATGAAAAACCCACCCTGGTAAATCCATCTACGCTCATGGTAACATCCAGCACCTCATGGGCAAATGCTTCAGATATAAATTTTATTGCTGCATCTGCCATGATAATTCCCGTGCCACCCAGATTCATTTCGGTAAAGCCAAAATGGCTGAAAAATTGTATGCGCGCCTCGTGGGCAATCGACAGCACAGCATCGTTGCCCAGGTGTCCGCTGTAGTTCATATCTGTGATGCGAAGCGGTATCCGGGTGGTAAACAATACCTTTTCAGGCATATTCAATTCTACTCTTTCCATATCAGGCTATTTGAATAAAGGGCATTCGTGCAGCAGGCAAATCATGCAGGTCGCCTTTTGCATCTTTCGATGCTGCAAAATGTCCACTCATGGCAATCATCGCTGCATTATCGGTACAATAGGCCATCTTGGGAATGAACAATTGATATCCTTCCCTTTCCGCAGATTCTTTCATAAGCGCCCTTAAACCGGAATTCGCCGCAACACCACCTGCCAATGCAAGGTGGCTGATACCCGTCAGCCGGGCTGCTGCCATCAATTTTCTGGTGAGGATATTATTGATGCTGTATTGAATGGAAGCACATAAATCGGGAAGATTTGATTGCGTGAATCCGGGAGCCTTTTTCTCCTCATCCCTTAAAAAGTAACGGATACTCGTTTTCAATCCGCTAAATGAGAAATCGAGTGGCGCTACATTCGGCTCGGAAAAAGTAAATGCCCCTGGATTTCCTTTCGCTGCCCATTGATCTATCAAAGGCCCGCCGGGATAGGGCAAGCCCATCATTTTGGCTGCTTTGTCGTAAGCCTCTCCGGCAGCATCGTCGATGGTTTGCCCAAGTATCTCCATCTCAAAAGGACCATCCACCCTGACAATCTGGGTATGTCCGCCGGAAACAGTAAGACATAGAAAAGGAAATTCCGGATGCGGGGCTTCAATGAAATGGGCATGAATATGTGCCTGCATATGATGCACCGGATACAATGGTACCTTCAAAGACAGTGATAGTCCCTTGGCAAATGAAGCCCCCACCATCAAAGCGCCCAGCAAACCGGGACCGCGGGTATAGGCGATTCCATCTATTTGCTCCATCCCGATTCCCGCCTTTCGCACAGCCATTTCCACAACAGGCACAATGGCAGATTGATGCGCCCTGGATGCCAGCTCAGGCACTACACCACCATATTGCTCGTGAATAGCTTGTGTAGCAGTTTCAGATGATAAGAGCTCCCCGTCGCACATTATAGCAGCGGCTGTCTCATCGCAGGAGGTCTCTATCCCCAGTATATACAGTGGCATATAATATTCATTGTATAATTTCGCTAAATTACGTCATTACTGCCACCCAAATATGCCATTGCCAACAGCTGTATCAAAATCACTCCGTCTGCTCCGACGATTTGCGTTCTGGACGGTAACAGTGACGATTGGATGCCTGCTGCTTGCTTTCCTGTTCTTGCAAATCCCTGCTGTTCAGCAATACATTCGCACAGCCTCCGTGGATTACCTGGAAGAAAAGCTCCAGACCACCGTTGAACTGGATGATATTGATATCAATCTTTACCGGCATATTGTACTGAAAGGCCTGTATATCGAAGACCGGGAGGGGGCTACATTGTTGTACGCAGGACATGCCGCCATCAGAATACGTTCCATCGACCCCTTGCACAAGACTGTTCGGCTCCGAGGTCTGGAGCTGGGAGACGCCCGTGCCAATATATACAGACATCCCGGCGACAGCAGTTTCAACTATTCCTTCTTTTTGGAAGCCTTTGCCTCCAATAAGGAAAAGGACACTGTGAAAACCAAAAGCAATATTGAACTGGTACTAAAGAAAATTCATCTCGAACGCACCGCCTTCAATTATGCCGATAGCCTTCAGCTGCAGGGATATCAGGGTGCACTTAACGAATTGACCGTCACTTTCAATAAATTCAGCATTCGAGATCAAATCCTTTCGATCAATATACTGAGCGGAGATGCCTGTCAATTCAGTTTAACACGGCTGCCAGGTGCTTCCACAGAGCCGCCCTCCGAGCCGCCGGGAAAAGAACTGGTGCACATCGCTCCGGGTAACTGGATAATTGAAGCCAACCAGGTAAAACTGGAAAACAGCTATTTTGGCTATGAAAACCAGCAATACACCAGAAAATCAAATATTATTGATTTCAACCATTTGGCATTAAGTGAGCTGAATATTGATTTAGAAGAAATCACCTACATCGGCGATACGGTCCAGGGCTATATCAATTCCATACAAACCAAAGAGCAATCGGGCTTTGAACTCAGCCAGCTTAAAACAGGTTTCTTTTTCTCGTCCACCCAACTCGATCTCAACGGCCTACAGATAACCACACCTGCGTCGTTTATTGGCAATAGCATATCGCTGCGCTATACTACCTTGAATGATTTCAACAGGTTGTTTACCGATATATTCTGGAAGGCACGCTTTAACGGAACAGAAGTAAATACCGATGATCTTGCCTATTTTTCATCAGCAATGGCAGCATACCATAGTGCCATCAATCTGACAGGACTGGTTACAGGTACCTTGGCGAACCTGCAGTTGCAAGACTGTAAAATTGCTCTGGATGATGCCGCCTTCCTGACCACCGACGGACAGCTTACCGGCTTGCCGTCTATAGATGATTTCGCAGTTCATGTAGACATCCATCCGCTGGTAGCTGATATGCCGGGACTGGACGCCTTACTGGGCAAAGGCTTGCTTCCCAAGGAATTAATCGAATTGGGGTCCGTTAATTTCAAAGGGAATTTACAGGGTACGTTAAACAATATTCAGATCAATGGAACTACCTATTCCACTATTGGTGATGTGATAGCGGACATCAGAGTCAAAAATGACCGGGAAAATGGACTGCAATATTCAGGTACTTTCTCTACCAATGCATTTAATGTCGGAAGGCTGGCCGGAATGGAAAACGTTTTAGGCGATGTGAGCATGCTGGCTACGGTTAAAGGAAGTAATCTAAACGGTAAGAACATTGTGCTGTTTTCGTCTCAAATCAGCAGTATCTATTATAATGGGTACACCTTCCAGCAAATAAATGCTTCGGGAGAGCTGACCGATAAAGGTTTCAATGGCCGGCTGAACATGAACGATCCGAACGGAAGCATAGATTTTGATGGCTCTATCGCCAACCTCGATAGCATACCAATCATGAATTTTGCTGCTACATGGACAGATGCTGATTTGTATGCCATGAAACTTTACAGTACACCGCTAATAGTAACCGGGACTACTACCATCGATATCGTTGGAACGGACATCAATTCATTTTTAGGAGATGCGCTCATTACCGATGCCATTATTCAATCTGGCGGGCAAGTACTGGAAATGGATCGGATAGAAGTACATTCATCGCAGGAGGAAGGTATCCGGACAACAAGCTTACTGAGCGATAATCTCAATATTGATATTGAAGGCAACTACTCGGTAGACCAGCTTCCCCTGCAGGTGGAAGCAATGGTGAAATATTACGTAAAAGGCGTTCAACCGCAGAACGACTCTTTACCCGACCAGGATTTTACTTTTCAGATAGATGGCAATGAGCTGGAGAAAATCACCTCTATTTTTTATCCTGACATCCGGAAACTTACCTCCCTGAAAATGCAGGGCGACTTCAACAGCGCCTCCAAAACCATGCGCGCAAGAGTGCTATTAACGCAACTGGATTACTTAGGTTACCGGACAGCTTCGCTGGCGGCTGAAATGGCCAATGAAGAAAATAATCAGCTCAGCTATTTCGTCAGGGCAACTCCCATCTTTATCAATGATCAGGTTGAACTGCCTATCACATCCCTTGAAGGTTATCTGCTTACAGATAGTATTTTTTTAAATCTAAAAATGGGCCGCGATACCGACCCTGAACGTTTGAACCTCCACAGTGGAATAAGTATAGAAGACAGCTTACTTCGCCTGCGCATACTACCCTCGGAAATTTTTGTCAATGCATCGAAGTGGGAAATTCAACCGAACAACTCCTTGACGTATGATTTCAAGAATTTTATTGCTGAAGACTTTACGCTCACCAATGGAGAAAGAATACTGAGCGTGAGCAGTATCAACAAACCGGGGTCGGGTCCTATACTGAAGGTATTTATAGACAATATCCTGCTCAACGACCTGACTACACTAGCTCAATACGACGATTATGAAATCGGCGGGGATATCGATGCCAACATCACCATTTCAGATCCTTTTGATTCCATTAGCATACTCGGATTTATCAATATCAATCAGTTGGCTATTGATGAACAACTCATTGGTAATATCAATCTCACAGCCACCAAGCTATTCGATAACCCAAGGTATAACTTCAACATGCTGTTAAAAGGAAATAACAGCATGCGCGCATATGGATATTACTATTCGGGAGATGTAGATTCCATCAATTTCAAAGCCGAAATCTCAAAAGTACCATTCCTGGTGGTAGAGCCTTTTACAACGGGGCTCATTTCTGACGTTAGCGGTGATGCCTACGGAGAGGTGCGTGTGCAAGGGCCATTGGATAATCTCAGCACCACCGGGTACTTAGAAATGCGCAAAGGCGGCTTTACTTTCGATTACCTGGGAACTGCCATGACTTTCGATTTCCAAAAGGTAGAATTGTTCCCGGACAGAATTTATCTTACCCCTAATAAAATCTTCGATCCTGATATGAATGAAGGCTGGATTCAGGGTAATATCCAGCATCAATCCTACAATCAATTCTATTTCGACAGTCTGAGTTTTAATTCAGAAAATTTCATCCTCATGGATGCCACCCAAAATGAAAACCCGGACTTCTTCGGTTTTGTGGCAGGTAAGGTAAACGCTCTTATTGACGGCCATCTGGAAGATTTGAATATCACCGTTTCGGCCAGTCCCAATAGAAATCCCGGGCGCGAAAACATAGTATACATACCAGCATACGGCTCCGGTAATGTGAGTCGCCACAACTTCATTCAGTTTGTAGACCGATCGGCAACAGATTCACTACAGCCACCTAAGGAAGAGAAAAACGTAAGTGTGGTGACTGTCAACACCTATGTTTCTGTAACGCCCGATGTGGAGGTTAGAATCCCACTCAGCAGCGATGGAAGTGACGACTTGAAAGGCAGCGGCTTTGGAGACCTATTCATCAATGTCAATACACTGGGAAAAGTTGAAATAAGCGGTATCCTGAAAATTGCCAGTGGTAGCTACGACTTCTCATTCGAAGGTCTTTCCACCAAGCGTTTTGATGTTAAGGAGGGAGGAACCATCATATTCAACCAGGACCCCTACCAGGCGCAACTAAACCTGACGGCTGTTTATCAGGCTGATAAGGTCCAGAAGCTGGGACTCATTAGCGATCTGGCCCTTTCCGATCAGGAAATTCAGGAAGCGCGTAAAACAACCCCTGTAGATGTGTACATTAACATTGGCGGCACACTGGAAGCACCGGATATCAGCTTTGATATTGTACTGCCGGAAGAAAGAGGTGGTGGCCTATCAGAATTTGAGCAGCGACTCAATGAAATCAGGGCAGATCAGAATGAGTTGAATAAACAGGTATTCGGTCTGTTGATGCTGAACCAGTTTCTGCCTAAAGACCTGAATGCAGGAGCTGCACTTGGTTCCGGAGTCAACTCTTCCATAAGTGATTTTATCACCAATCAGCTTTCGGGATATTTCTCTGACTGGATTGCTGAAATAATACCCAATGCCGAAATTGATATCGGATATCAAAAAATCGGATCGGGCGATATCAATTTGTCAGAATCGGATCAAACACAGTTCGATCTTGCATTAAAACAAAAATTATTTGATGATGCGTTAACCATCAAAGTAGGTGGTACTTACAGCTACGAAACAACCGGTAATAACCCGAATAATAATCTCGCCGGCGACTTCGAGGTGGAGTACAAAATAACGCCCGATGGGCGGATTAGAGTGAAGGCGTTCAGGCGCTCTGACTTTGATGCTGTTGCCTCTAAAAATGATACCCGAACAGGCCTGGGACTCTTTTATACCAAGGACTTCGACTCTTTCAGGGAGCTATTTGGCAATCGGAAAAAAGAGGATAACTAGACTCACCCGACAGCCCTTAAAGCTGAAAGTTTGGTATCCAGCCAGTTATCGAATCTTTGCAGTTCATGCCCGGCAGGATCCCAGAAATAATCACCTGCCCCACTTCTTAAATGCATCACGTGCTCCGGTAACATCTCTACTGTTTTTCTCCAACTGTATCCTGTTTTAATATATGTTTTAAATATTTGATGGATCAGTTTTGCCCTGGCAATATTCTCAGTTCTAAGGTCGCTTAAAAGCTTTCTGAAAGTTTCAATTCTGTAATCCAGCCAGTCATCATGGTTCATTTCCACGATACACATCATTTCCAGGATTTTAATCCCCAGCCGCCAACCTGATTTATCCGAGAACAATTCCGTTTGTTGCTGCAGCAATGCCAGAGCTTCATCGTATTTACCTTCTGAAAAACACAGATTGGCCTGAAAGAATCCCCATTTAGATTGCATGAATTTGTTGTTCCGCATACTCTTTATCTGCAGCAATTCCTTCAAAATTTGATTGGCAGTATCGAGATGTCCCTGGTAATATTGCGCCAGGAAAAAAATGTCCTTTGCATTGGCATAGTTGGGGCTACCCAGCTTAAAGTAGCTGGCGCTCTGTGTAGCAAAAGTAGCAGCATCCTCTAATCGGTTCAAATACAAGGAAACCATTGCCAACTGCATATTGGCACCTCCCATGTTATCGAGCGAATACACAACCGGACTTTCTTCTATCAATTGCACGAAAGACAAACCGTGCCGGTAGGCCTCTTCATAATTTTTCCGAAGGTGATTGTAATAGATTTCACTCCTGAGGTACCAGAAACGGATTTCAATGGATTTACTTGTCTCACTCAACTTGCGCAGCTGTCGATTGGCGGCGGCAGCCTTTTTGAGGTAAACATTCTCCTTGTTGGATTGGAAAAGGTTGGGAATTGTAAGTTGCCTCAGATAATCCTGTGCTTTGAATTTAAACTTGATGGTATCAAATTGCTCCATGCTTTCTGCGGCAAGGCGTGCGTACGTTTTGAAACCCTCGCGAATAGCTACTTTCTGTATAAGCTGTTCGTTTACAATGATCAATTCATTCGTCAATTCATAAGACTCCGCCAGCTTCTTAGCTTTTTGAAGGCAATCGATGGCCATTTCTGTTGCACCTCGAGCTATTAAAATTTCGGATTCGGCGATTAAAAGACGGCATTCAAAGCGGGCCTTAAAAACCGGCGTTTTAAATTTTGTTCGGCGGTGTTCCCAGACTACGAGGCGGACAAGATCATCCCGCAAGCGCTTTTTTAGCATGGAAAAAGAGGTGTCAGAGGGCTTTTTATTAAAAAAAAGTCCCGCTTCATGGTCACTTATACCCGGTTTGTCAAGGATAAGTAAAAATAATTTGAAGCGCATACTGCTCTGAGAACTCGACTTTAAGCTGTAGAATTTTTTGATGGTCTTTACCTCACTGGCAGAGAAAGTACTGATTAGCTGTGTAAGTTTTTCCATATATGTGTAAGTGGTCCTGACAGTCCCCCGCCATACTTTTACATCAGATTCATAACACTAAAATGATAATAATTCAAAACAAATTTTGGTGGATGTTTCAAAAAAAAATAAATATTGACAGGAAATTATTTGCACATTTCCACAATTGGGTATAGTTTCGTTGTCACTTTTACTAACCATTTGAAAAAATACAATTATGGCTATTCTACTTACAATCCTGATGTCTTTGGGTTTAATTTCTAACTCAAATGTAAACAATCACACTGCAGCTGACGCAAGAGACAATGTAAATTATGCTGGTGACTATGGTTCTGGCAACTGGGAATGGGACAACTCTAACTGATTCTCTCCCCAATAAATAGGCAAATCTGCCCTAACGCAGTCTTCCTAAAAGACTGATGTTCATGTGAGATATTACACTAGATTGAACTGACAATCAATTGATTTTCAGATGGTTATTTCTTTGCTTACACTCAAAAGCAGTGTGAGTCACTCCTGTTTTGTTCCTTGCTCCCCCTTATAGAGTGTATGATCTTAGCATTGCAAAACAAAAACGGGACATATGCAACTATTTCCAGTTCAATATTCATCTTAGCAATCTTAGCATTGCAAAACAAAAACGGGACATATGCAACACACATTACACACCAACGAAAGTATACAGGTAGATATGCTTAACCCTCTCAAGTCTACTCTGAAGAACAGCTTCCCTGCAAAAGATGGCTGGAAGCTGTACAACAGGTACAACTGGTCATCCAAAGTGTATGACTACGTCCTGCAAAAGGAGGAAAACAACTCCATTTACAGGATTCTAGTAGAAATTAACTTTGGTGACCAGGTGACCGCCTGTGAAATGGACAAACTGGCTTCCTTAAGTAGCCGCCTAAATACAAGCGATATAGCAGCTATGCGGACAGTTTTGGTTGTTCATGATAAGGTTGAAATTGAAAAGATACCTGCCGGAATTGAAATCATGGATATCAGCACGCTGTTCAGTAACGGCATTATGAATATCAATTCAGGTATGAATTCCAATATGGTAGCCTGATCGTACCGTTACGAGCAAAATTGTATCACCTATATATAAAGTAGTAAAACCGGATCAACCCGCTTACTTCAGAATATCATGACCCATCTTGTCCCGTTTGGTCATCAGATATTTCTCATTATGCGGGTTCGGCTTCATTTCAATACCAACATTCTGCACTATTTCCAGGCCGTACCCTTTAAGGGCAACGCGTTTCTTAGGATTATTCGTTATCAATCTAATCTTGGAAACCCCTAAATCACGCAGGATTTGAGCCCCTACTCCATAGTCACGCTGATCCATGCTGAAGCCCAACTCCAGATTAGCCTCCACCGTATCTCTGCCAGACTCTTGTAATTCATACGCTTTCAGCTTGTTCAGCAAGCCGATGCCCCTGCCCTCCTGTTGCATATAGAGTAACACGCCGGTGCCATTTTGATCAATCATTTCCATGGCCGCATGCAATTGCTCACCGCAATCACAACGTAGCGAACCGAGAACATCCCCTGTCGCACAGCTGGAGTGAACGCGCACCATTACTGGTTCATTCTCTTTCCAGTCGCCCTTTACAAGCGCCATATGGATTTCACCGGTAGTTATCTGCGAATAGGCATGCAGTTTAAAATCACCATATTTGGTAGGCAGATCCACAACGGATTCCTTTTTGATAAGTGTCTCTTTTTCAAGTCGATATGCCACCAAGTCACGAATGGAGATAATCTTTAAGTCAAACCGCTCCGCAACCTTAATCAGGTCAGGAAGCCGCGCCATCGTACCATCCTCATTCATAATCTCCACCAGTACCCCTGCAGGTTCAAATCCTGCCAAACGGGCCAGGTCAATGGTTGCTTCGGTATGTCCGGTTCTTCGTAAAACACCACCACGCTTTGCCTTGAGGGGAAATATATGTCCCGGACGTGCAAAGTCATCGGCCTTCATATTAGGGTCAATCAATGCCTGAATAGTCAAGGAACGATCATTGGCAGAAATTCCCGTAGTGCAACCATGTCCGTTCAAATCAATAGAAACGGTGAACTGCGTCTCGTGTAAGGCCGTGTTATTATTGACCATCAAATCAAGACCCAGCTCATCGCAGCGATCTTCCACCAATGGCGCGCATATCAAACCCCTTCCATGAGTAGCCATGAAGTTGATAATTTCAGGAGTGACGTTTCGGGCGGCAGTAATGAAGTCTCCCTCATTTTCGCGGTCCTTATCATCCACCACAATAATCAGCTTTCCATTTCTGATGTCCTCAATAGCCGATTCAATCGTATTCAGTTCAAAATTTTCCATTTTCCTGGTCTATGTTTCTTACGGTTGGATTCCAGGCGCTGGTTTTAATCCCCTTCCAGTAGCGCACTAATCCAATTAATAATGCTGCGTTCATGCTATAGAAGTAAGCAATTAAACGCAGTGCAAAGTTATGCATATTCAAACGCTTCAATCCTGCATCTATGAGCGGAGTTGCAAATCCCGCTAGCTGAAGGAAAAACGCTATCCTGTAAAATAAGTTCTCCCTCAATAGAAATGCAGTCGCGATAAATGTGAACACAAGCAGAAACGGCCCCATCCATCGTATTACCTTATGGGATAGAAAACTGAAGCCAAGCGGTTTCCAGGGTGGCCAAAGCAGATGTGCAAAGACATTTAAATTTTGATAGTTTCCTGCCGATATGCGGATTTTTCGCTTGAATTCCTCTGCCAATAGGTTAGATACGTCCTCTTTTGCTACTGCACGCAGGTCACAAACGCAATCATAACCCCTCTCCAAAACTGACAGAGAAATATAGAAGTCTTCCATCAAAAAATTGGGCGGAATAGCTACAAACAGTTCCTTTCTGATGGCATAGCATGCACCAAAGGCCCCCATCATAGTGCCCCATATAATTCCTTCTCTGTATTTAATGATATTCTCGCGCTGAATGTAGGCCTCTTCCTGAAAGGAGATGCCATCGACCTGCATACCCGTATTTACGATATTGGCACTTACCAATCCCACTTTCTCATGCTGCATGCAATCCACCAGCCTTCGAATCATATCCGGCTCAAAAAGGATATTGGCATCTGTTGGAATAAATATGCTTCCCTGAGCAAGGGGATAGAGCTGATTCAATATGCCTGACTTTCCTGTCCTTCCGCCAAACTCCCGGAATACAATATTGTGCCCTTTATCAATAAATGTCTGAATGATTGAATTGGTAGCATCTGTACTTGCATCACTTCCTACGACAAGTTCCAGTCGGTCGGCAGGGTATGCCGATTGAAATATGCTGTTGATTTTGGCTTCCAGCACCTTTTCTTCGTTATATGCTGCCATCAGGACACTTACAAAAGGCAGGTCCTCCTCCCGGAGCGCATTCCCGGCAGGCAATGATTTCCCTCTACTCCACCATTGCAATAGCCATGGATACAGGATATAGCTGTGAAAAAGCAGTAATACAGGAATCCAGAACAGTATCTCCCACACCATCATCTATCACTCCATTGGGTTATACATTGCAACAGTGTTGCCTGCACTGCTGATGCAGAAAGGTCCTTCCTCACAAATGCCCGCAGTTGCTCAGCCTGTGCCCGCGCCTTATCGGGTTCTTGCAAACAGGCAATTGTTACTGCAGCCAATTCTTTACTGGTGTTGCCCACTTGTAAAAGCGCTGCAGCCCCTTCCGGTAAACCCTCTGCGCCAACAGGTGTAGTAACAACCGGTATACCGGCTGCAATGGCTTCTACTACTTTTATTTTCAGGCCACTACCTGCCCACAGTGGGACCACAACAACCGCGTATTGCTGCATAAATGCATGAGCATTCTCTACCTCTCCATGCCAGATAACTCCCGGAGGAAGTACCGCAGGCCAGTTATCAGGAGCGTGTCTGCCGGCGATATGTAACGTAGCTTCCGGCATAGCCTCCACCACACCGGGCCAGGCATCCTGAAGGTACCGTTCCAGTCCGTTACGATTTGGCAACCAGTCCAGTGCTCCAATAAATGCAGCACTGGTGGGAATAGGACCAGAGTTGCTTTCCGGAATTGCAGGCATGCTCACCGGTAAATACGACACAGAAAATCGCGGATTCCACTTGCTGTAGGTGTCTGCATCATCTCTGGATATAGCTAATACCGCATCGGCCGTGTCGAAGTTCTCGCGCTCCCACCTCCACAATCGCCTGCCTTGCAGATTATAATACCAGCGAAAAAACAAGCCTTTGCTGGAGCCGGACAATCGTTGCCAAATAAGTCCTTCCACATTATGACTTCGGTAGATGACCCGGGCCTTACTGGCCTTTCGGATAATCGGTAAATATGACAACAGCACAAGCCCCTCCAGTTGAATAATATCGAAATCACTACTGCTCAGAAGCGCCTCCAGGGCCTTGGCAAAAGACGGCTGATAAAAGCGTTCTACATGGATGGGTTGCCGGGAAAATAAGTTGGAAAAATAACGCCAACGTGGGCTTTCCATGGCCACGTTTACCACATGAAATGATACATGGCTGTAGCTCTCGGGAATATTTTCTGTGCCATAGGGATGTTTAGGCGTTTGCATGCTCATCACCGTCAGGGTCGCACCGATAGCTTTGTAATGATCCAGCATATTGGTCAGTGCGATGGTTTCACCGTCACGGGCCGGAAAAGGCAATTTCTTGGTAATGAGGAGCACTCGCATGGCGAAAGGCAAAGTTACAACTTCACAACAAGGCCGATTTATTTAATTTTACACCCATCGATTATGTACCAAGGGAAAAAAATAGTGGTGGTTTTACCCGCCTACAACGCAGCGCTCACTTTAGAAAAGACCTATAAAGAGATACCTTTTGATATTGTGGATGATGTAGTACTGGTAGATGATGCCAGTAGCGATGAGACAGCTGTGGTAGGTAAAAAGATAGGCATTAAGCATGTCCTGGTACACGAACAAAATAAGGGTTATGGCGGCAATCAGAAAACATGCTACAACAAGGCTATGGAACTGGAGGCTGATATAGTCATTATGTTGCATCCCGATTATCAATACACTCCCAGACTGATTACTGCTATGGCCAGTATCATAGCGCATGATCTGTATCCGGTGGTACTGGGCTCCCGCATTCTGGGCAAAGGCGCATTAAGAGGTGGAATGCCACTTTATAAATACATAGCTAACCGCTTGCTGACCCTCACCCAAAACTGGTTGATGAACCAAAAACTTTCGGAATACCATACCGGATACCGGGCTTTTTCTTCTGAAGTACTCAAAGCGGTAGATTTCAATGCCAATTCAGATGATTTTGTGTTCGACAACCAGATGCTGGCGCAGATTTTCTACAAAGGATATGAAATTGGCGAAGTAACCTGCCCCACCAAATATTTTGATGAGGCTTCCTCTATCAACTTTAGCAGATCGGTGCGCTACGGGTTAGGTGTTCTCGCTACGGCATGGCAATACCGCCTCAACAAGTGGGGTGTAATAAAGTCAGCTATTTTTTCCTGAAAGCCGCTGTAACCGGACGATTCCACCATCCCTGTTGCAAAGTCTTGTTGTTCCGGAATCCCAGGTAAATCAAAAAGGAAATTCCGCTTCCAATGGTCGCACCCAGGAGTACATCCTCCAGAAAATGCTGCATGAGGTAAATCCTGGATAAGCCGACCAGTATTGCTGTCGCACCATACATCCATCCACTTATCTTATTCCCGGAAAATAAAGCCAGCAGCGTATATACTCCAAATGCTGCAGCTGTATGACCACTTGGAAATCCAAAATGCTGGTACAATTTCACACCCTCTACATACTGAAGGGACAAATCCTGAAATACCAGTGAAGGACGCGGATGATTGTAAAAATGTTTGAGCCACTGTATGACAGCTGTATTCAGTACCATAGCTACCAACATTAAAAACGCATACCTGCAGCGCACAAAGAGCAGGAGCAAAATAATAATTCCGACCAACACACCATCGCCCAGGTAAGTGGCAAACCGGAAAAAAACATCGCCGAATGCTGTGTGCTGGGCATTCATCCATAAGGAAAAATCTGTACTACCCACGACCAGTTCCAGCATGATTCCGGCACTGAGAAAAAGTACCAACAGCCCGAAAAACTGTTTGTTATACTTTACTTCCTGAACAATCGCAAGGGCCATAGCTTTTTCCATTTATCGACCAAATTGATATACCAGTCTCTGTTAAAAACAGGAGAATCGTTTTTGGCCTTTACGGTTAACAATAAACTAAAGGGAAAAATTAACATGATTCCCAGCCACATACCGGAAAATGGAGTAATCACTCCCTGGCTCGCCATCTTTTCTCCTGTAATGGTAATGACATAATATACAATAAATATCAATATGGAGAAAATAACCGGCAAACCAAATCCCCCTTTGCGGATGATCGCCCCTAGTGGAGCACCTATAAACAGAAAGAGTATACATGCCAGAGAAAGGGTAAACTTTCTGTGCCATTCAATCTTATGTTCTTTGATTTTATCATCTGTAAAACCGAGAGAGTCATCTACCTGCCTTGTAAAGTTGCCTACGTTCCGCACCGTCGCCAGCGACCGTTGAATGGCGGTACCGGGCTTATCCAAAGCATCTATAAATGCCTGCCCCTCCACAGGTGGTGGTAAATTGGACGCCTTGGAAGCATCGAAAACCACACTGGAATCGCGGTTGAATAAATAATACACCCCTATAACAGTAGCGACAGACGCTTGCTTGTTCTGTGCCTTGATGTACAGCGTATCGATAGCCTTAGAAAGCTGATTGATATTCATCATCTTGTAATGGTCGCGGTACAGCTCCTCGCTAGTTTGCTGCATCTGGAAACCGGAGAGATCAAGTGCCTTCTCCCACTCCCCGAACTCCATGCGCACATGCTCGTATTGCTTTTTATTGCGTACATCCGGATCGAGCTCTTCATATTGCTTTCCGTTCTTCAGGCGTAAAATAAGACTGGACTGATCGGCGCTGGGCAGCATTTCACCGTCTAAAGCGATGAGCACATTTCCCTGATTGCTGGCCCGTCCTTCTTCATAGATGGTAATGTCGTGAATGCGCACATTATCCTCGTCTTTCCCTCCAATCAGGATACTGTAATCTTCTATTTCGTTGTAGAACTCATTGGGTTTAATGTTCAGTGCCGGCTTTTGCCTTGTAATGTCTATCAGGGTAGTCCAGAACTTTAACGAAGCCGATGGTAATACATAGTTATTGAATAAAAATGCGCCCGCTGTGATGATTACGCCCACCATTATGGTGCTGCGCATAAACCGAAACATCGAAATTCCCGCCGACTTGAGGGCTGCCAGCTCAAACCTTTCTCCCAGATTTCCATACAGCATTATGGATGACAATAGGGTTGCCAATGGAAGTGCCAGAGGTATCATATTGGCTGATGCATAGAACAGCAACTTGGCGACTACCCACCATTCCAGTCCTTTTCCTACCAGGTCTTCAATGTACTTCCAGAGAAACTGTATCAGCAAGATTAACAGCGCTATAAAGAAAGTAACTATAAAAGGTCCCAGAAAGGAACGTAAAAAATAAGCGTCTACTTTTTTTATCATTTTACAATAACACCTGTTCAACGCTGAATATCCGGCGGGATTATACCAGGCTGAACTGCGGTACTCGCTCAAAGATAAGGCTTAGTCAACTCTGAACATGGTTGCACTGCGCTACCTTTACAGCATGGATGTAAACGAACTTCCGATACTTACCAACGCAGAAACTACCGTCTGGCAGGACCGCAGCTTTTTCGAGGCGAAGCAAACACTCGCGCAAAAAATCGCCACTTGTCTGGCTGCTCTGGAAGGCGAATTGCGGCTGTATCTCTCAAAAGGCTCCACCATATTTTCTGAAGCAGCCATTCTGCCGGCCGGCAAAATCAGTAAAGGGGAAAATCTGGATGGATACCCCTATCTGTTACTGGACTATCCGCGGTCGGTGCAAAAGAACAGGGTCCTATTATACAGAACTATATGCTGGCTGGGACACGGTTGTACCTCATCGCTTATTTATCAGGGCAATCCTCTTACGATAAATGGGTGGAAGCTTAACAATAAAAACTACCTGATCAGCTACGGAGCGGATATCTGGAACAATGATCCCGGCGCATCTTGCTATTCTAGTATCCAAGATATACCGGAGAATACCGACGGCATCCGAATCATGCGCGACTTTGGAATGATAGAACCCCGTGATCTCCCGGAACTGGCTGTGCAGGAATGGATAAAACTGGAAGCTGTGCTGAGTACATCAGGAAGCACCGATGCGCTTGGAAAGTTCCTTGATCTGTGATTGCCACAATTGTTTCTGACTTTCCACCTCTGAGGGGTCGGCAAAATCTGTTACATAAAGTATGGTATCACCGGTGATTTCACCTTTCTCAATCCTAAACTCAAAGTACTCGTCTTCATCCTGGTAATCCCATTGAAAACGAATAAAATCATCGTCATCCGTGGAGATGAGCTCAGCCTGGTCTTCTACACTATCCCAGGTGAAAAAGTAAGTGTTCCCCTCGTTATCTACCTGGTCAGCAAACCACTGCGACAGCCCCGTTGGAGTTATGAGAAAATCATATAACACCTTGGCCGAAGACCTTATGATAAATTCAAGCGTAAATTTTTCTGATTTGCTCATTCTCTAGATAGTAAGAATGCAAGTATACTATAATTTCGAAATAAACAAAATATTTGCTCTTTTTTTTACAGATAGTTAGTAAAAGCTGTTCCATTACCATTGGCATTGAGCCACTTAAGACTTCGTATTTTGCCTGCAGTATTGCTAACTTTGTCGTCCGTCTAACACGATTTGACTCCTCAAAACCAGCTTAAATGAATACGAACACTTACGACATCAAGCTCAATGAATGGAACCAAAAGGAATTACATGCCACCGAACTCGGTCTGCTGACCGTCCGTCTGTGGTTCGACAAGGCCGTTGAACTCATGATTTTTCGCCGCTCACTGGTAGATGCCAGGGGCAGTGAAATCCTGAATCACCATATGTATGCACAGCGTTTTCTAGATCAGCCACTCACCATCGATGTGACGCTGGAATTGGCTAAAGCGCTTTCAAATATGGACCTGGCTCCTTCGCGTATAGACCTTGGCAGACTGGGTGCCGAATGGCTTGCGGAAAAAGACAATCACGCAGGATTGGAAACATTTCTGCAATCTAAGCTGGGATTCTTAATCGGTCAGGATAAGATTACCATGCAACCCAAAGATGTCGTTCTGTATGGTTTTGGAAGGATAGGTCGAATTGCTGCTCGGATCTTAATCAACCAATCGGGAAAAGGTCAACAACTTCGGCTGAAAGCTATCGTTACCCGCTCCAACTCCAATGATGACATTCTGAAACGCGCCAGCTTATTGAGAAAAGACTCTGTGCACGGCAAGTTTCATGGCACCATCGTAGAGGATCTGGTAAATAAATCCCTGATAATAAATGGTGTCACTGTGCATATGATAGCTGCCAGTGATCCGGCTGCCATTGATTATACGGAGTATGGCATTGATAATGCGCTGATAATTGACAATACAGGTATTTCAAGAGACCGCGAAGGACTGGGCAAGCACCTGAAATCAAAAGGTGTTGACAAAGTACTCCTGACGGCCCCCGGTAAGGATGATATTCCGAATATCGTACACGGTGTTAACCACGAAGGATTTGATACTTCAGGAGAAAAAATATTCAGCGCAGCATCCTGCACAACCAATGCGGTTGTACCTGTCATTGATGTCATTGAAAAAACTTTTGGCATTCATCATGGTCATATTGAAACGGTGCATTCTTATACCAACGATCAAAATCTTCTTGATAATTATCATAAGAAATACCGCCGTGGTCGCTCCGCCCCTCTAAATATGGTAATCACTGAAACGGGCGCAGCAAAAGCTGTTACCAAGGTAATTCCTTCCATGGCCGGAAAGCTGACAGGAAATGCCATTCGCGTCCCCACTCCGAATGTTTCTATGGCTATACTCAACCTTACCTTGCATAAAAATGTTACCAAAGAGTCGGTCAATGAAGCCCTTAGGAAGGCATCAGTAGAAGGTGCGTTGATAGAGCAGATTGACTACAGCCTGAGCAATGAAATGGTTAGCAGTGATTGTGTAGGAAACGGTCATGCTGTGGTGGTAGATGCCCCGGCAACTATTGTTTCCAATGATGGTAGCAGTGTGGTGCTGTATTGCTGGTACGATAACGAATACGGATATACCCGTCAGGTGGTGCGCTTAGCCAAATATCTGAGCGGCGTAATTCGTCTCCGATACTATTGAATGAATATTTGTCCCCAATAAATTAAAAGTATATACATGTTCGAAAGTTTATCCAATAGATTAGAAACCGCTTTCCAGTCGCTGAAAGGCCAGGGAAAGATCTCCGAAATCAATATCGCTTCAACGGTTAAGGAAATCAGACGCGCGCTGGTAGATGCGGACGTGAACTATAAGATTGCGAAAGAATTCACCGATAGAATCAAGGATAAAGCGCTGGGTGAGGATGTTATAAAATCCGTATCTCCCGGTCAGCAAATGGTAAAGATTGTTGCTGATGAGCTCACAGAACTCATGGGCGGCACCAAAACCGAAATTAACCTAAAGGGAAGTCCCGCCATTATTTTGATTGCCGGTCTTCAGGGTTCGGGTAAGACCACCTTCAGCGCCAAGCTCGCCAAATTCATCAAATCAAAGAATGGTAGAAACCCTGTCATCGCTGCCTGTGACGTTTACCGACCTGCTGCGATTAATCAACTACAGGTGCTGGGTGAACAGATCGGTGTTCCGGTTTATACAGACACGGACAACAAAAACCCGGTGGACATTGCTAAAAAAGCTATCAATTTCGCCCGGGTCAACAACCACAATGTGGTCATCATCGATACGGCCGGTCGCTTGGCGGTGGACGAACAGATGATGGATGAAATTTCTAGCATCAAGAAAGCTGTTCAACCCACTGAAACACTTTTTATAGTAGACTCCATGACAGGTCAGGATGCAGTCAATACAGCGAAAGCGTTCAACGACCGACTGGACTTCGACGGTGTGGTGCTTACCAAACTGGATGGTGACACCAGAGGTGGTGCCGCCCTGACTATCAAATATGTAGTTAATAAACCTATCAAGTTCATCAGCCAGGGAGAGAAAACAGATACCCTTGATATTTTCCATCCCGACAGGATGGCCCGTCGTATTTTGGGCATGGGTGATATCGTTTCACTGGTAGAAAAGGCGCAGGAAAATTACGATGCCGAAAAAGCTGCTGAACTCCAGAAAAAAATAAGGAAGAACAAATTTGATTTTGAAGATTTTCTAGTTCAGCTGGGACAGATAAAGAAAATGGGAAATATCAAAGACCTGATGGGTATGATTCCCGGAATCGGCAAACAAATTAAGGATATGGACATAGATGAAAAGCAGTTTAAAAAACTGGAAGCTATGATACAATCCATGACCCCGGCAGAACGGCAGGACCCGGACATTCTGAATGGTAGCAGACGGAAACGGATTGCAGACGGAAGCGGCTCCTCTATTCAGGACCTCAATCAGTTCATCAAGCAATTTGAAGAAATGCGCAAGATGATGAAAATGATGAACAAGATGGGTGGTGGCGCCAAAGCTGCCCGTGCAATGGGCATGATGGGCAAACGTTAAATCTTATAGGGACGCATACAGCGTATTCCATTGTCCGGCCAGCAAACTTCGGTCAAAACGCTGCACCTCGGTGCGTGCTCTTTCGATGAATTCCTTTTTCCAATCAGAATTGGCTGTTATGGTGCGGTAGGCATCCATGGCGGCATCCACATCATCAGGAGCACAATATAAAGCGGCGGTTCCCCCTGCTTCAGGTATAGAAGAGGTGGAAGAAGCAATCACCGGGCAATCGCACAAGAGCGCTTCTGCCACTGGCATTCCGAAACCCTCATACAAGGAAGGGTAGAATAATAATGTTGCGTGGTTGTAGAGGTATTTCATTTGCAACTCGGTGCAAGATTCAAGAAAAATAAAATACTTATTCAGATTTTTTCTATTAATCAAGCCTTTCATTTCATCGCCGTATTTCCCCTTTCCTCCTGTTACTACAAAGGGAATACGCTCTCCTTTTGGCAGTGCTTCTATCATGCTGATGGCGAGCTCCAGATTTTTTCTTTCATTGCCCAAACCGGCAAAAAGCAAAAACTGTGCGGGCAGATTTATCGCAGGTGATTCCACTTCTGCATCTTCGTAAAAAATATCCTGAAGTATAGGATAAATGACTTGTATGCTGTCCTTCTCTACCCCGTACAAGGCTGCCAGATCATGGGCGGTAGCTGCACTGCTGGCAACAATTATATCGGCCTGCTGTACTGCCTGCCTGGTTTTATAATTATAAATGGTTCGGTCTATTGCTGTGTAAGCATGCGGGTAATGTCGAAAGATTACATCGTGAATGGTAACTACGCTTTTTATCCCGCTGCCTTTTAAAGTAAAGGGTAACTCATTACTCAATCCGTGAAATACTTGTACCTGCTCTTTCATCAGTTGCCTGATAATACCATACGACCTCCAGGTAAAACTCCACCCGGAGTCCGGTTGAATTATTCGGGCATGCGCTGGCTTGAAAGCTACATCGGATGCACCGGGTGTAAAAAGCAAATAGTCGTTCTCGGGATGGTAAGTACACAATGCCTGAATAACATTTCTGCTATAGTTACCCAAACCCGTATAATTGTGAAAAGCACGCTTTGCATCAAAACCTATTCGCATTGTGCTAAGATAATCTGTGAGAAACAAAAAATAGCAGGGGCGATTATTTGCGATTTTGCAAAGCCGCAGCGACGGCAGCAGTGGTCTTAGCGGCGTTCCCTATATACAGCGTATCGTCTATGATAAATACCGGTCGCTTCAGGAAAGTGTATTCCTCTAAAATATAATTTCTGTAATCCGATTCGCTTAAGGTCATTTTATTCAATCCCATTGACCGGTACTTCATTGCAATCTTGCTAAATAGCGATTCGTAAGGAGGTATTTTAGGATTTTGCAGCGCTGCTAAGCGTGCCATTTCATCCAATTGCGCCGCTGTTATTTTTTCAGATTTGATGTCCTGCAATTCAAAGGGATATGCTGCCACATCCACTTCTTTCATAATGCGTGCACAGGTATCACATGAGGAGAGATAATATACTTTTAGGCGGGGATTTTTCATACAGACTGAACAAGAACACTATCGTGCTATATCAAAAACAAAGGTAGAACCCTTGCCTTCTGTAGAGTTTACACTTATAACTCCGTTATGATTTTCTACAATTTTCTTGCAGATGGAAAGACCTAATCCGGAGCCTTTGTATTCACTGGTGGAATGCAACCTGATGAAAAACTGGAATATCTTATCCCTGAAATCATTGTTGATGCCAATACCATTGTCGGAAATACTAAACTCCCAGCTTTGATCTTTTTCATTTACATCGATAGTGACCATAGGAGTACCATCGCCTTTAAACTTAATGGCATTATTGATGAGGTTCTGGAATAGACTCACCAACTGTTTCTCGTGTCCTTCCAGTACCGGCATGTCTTCGTAGAGAATGATCGCATCATTTTCTTCTGCGGCCATCTTGATATTTTCCAGCGCCTCTTCCAGCATCTTGTTGCCATCCACTACCATCTTAGGACCATTCTGATGATCCAGCTTGGTGTACTCCAACAGGTCTTTCACCAAACGATGCATCCGCTCCGATGCGTCTTTGGCAAAACCGAGGTATTCCCTTCCTTCTTCATTGAGGTCGTTGCCGTAGTTGCGCTTGAATAGTCCGACATAATTAGAAATAGTTCTCAAGGGTTCCTGTAAATCATGCGAAGCCCGATAGGCAAATTGACGAAGCTCCTCATTGGCTTGCTGCAATTGCTCCAGCTGCTCCTTCAAATCGCTATTGCTGTAGGTCGCTGCCGCTTCCTGCACGGTATTCCCAGCCATGCTGATTTCGTCCCATTTGTTTTGTACAATCTTGCAAAACACATCCTGCGCCTCTGCCAGTGCCGAACCTTGCTTGCGACCATTCTTACTGTAAGCATAGCAAACCCATTCATTCGACATGATCTCACCGCACAGATATTCACCTTTGGTAAATGGATCATCGAGGATGAGGGAAGAAGGATGCTTATCAGAAACCTGCCATTCAGCTAATGATTTGGCAGCGGGTCCTGCAAGTGTAAGTGTATCCGGAATACTGCGACTTCCCCAAATTTCAATCTCACTGAAATGATGAATGCGGGTATATCTGTTGCCTAATCGCCTGCGCTTGTAGATAGCAACAAAATCAAATTTAAATGCCTGCACCAGGCCATGAGAAATTTGCTGCATCAGCTCATCTCGTGAAGACGTCTGAAGCACTTTTGACAATGCTAAAGTGAATGGGTCGGTCGGTTGTTGTTTCACAAGCGCTGTATTGTGCCTTAAAAGTAATTAATTATTGTTCGATTAAAAAAATAAGCGCCTAATAGCGCACCATTACCTCAGAGAGCGGTTTTCGCTCCAACTTGGGTACCATGGTCCCCTCCATGGGCTTTCCTACAGGTAGCAAAAGAAATGGCTTTTCATTGTCCGGTCTTTGTAGGATCTCTTTCAAAAAGTTCATAGGACTGGGTGTATGTGTCAGGGTAACCAATCCCGCATTATGAATGGCCGCAATTAATAAACCGGTAGCCAGCCCTACCGATTCCGAAACGTAATAGTTATTGGCCTTGCGGTCTTCCAGGTATTCATAGTTGCGTTTGAATACTACTATCAATGCAGGAGCAATTTCGAGGAAGGGTTTGTGCCAGTCCGTACCGAGGGGTGCCAGATCATCGAGCCAGTCCTGTGGCATACGCTGTTCATAGCTGATTTTTTCTTCCTTCTCAGCTGCGATTCTAATTGCTTTCTTTATTTCCGGATCTTTCACCACACAAAACGTCCATGGCTGCTTATGTGCGCCCGAGGGTGCGGTCGATGCCGTTCTGATAATATTATCAATCACCTCATCTGCTATGGGTGCATCTGAAAACTCACGCACTGAGCGTCGTTTGTCCATCTTATTAAAAAATGTAAGACTACGGTCAATCATTTCCCGGTCACTCAATCTGGTGCGTTGATAAGGGATAAATCCTTCCTTCGACATCCTGTTAACTTTGTTCCAAGGTGAAGATACAAGAAGCACTGCAAACCATACTATCTGAAACGTCGGGAGTTTATGCTGAAAAGGGCAGTAAGTTCCTGTCATTTGCCGTGCCCGTCACTGAAGAACAAGCTGTAAAAACCAGAAGAGAGCAACTCAGAAAGGAACACTATAAGGCGGTGCATGTGGTAGTGGCTTATCGCCTTGGAGAGGCTGCTGCAATGGAATACAGCTCTGATGACGGTGAGCCTTCAGGCAGTGCTGGCAGACCGGTATTGAACGAATTAAAGAGCAGGCAACTGACCAACGTAGCTGTCTTCATAGTTCGGTATTATGGAGGTAAAAAGCTCGGTGTCGCGGGACTGATCAATGCATACAAATCAGCCTGCATAGCAGCGCTGGATATTGCAGAAACCCGACCACTGGAGGTGCGGCTGAACTTCAGAATTATTTGTCCTGCTGCAGAACAACACGTGGTGGTAAAATGGATTGCAGATGTGAAAGCTATAGTGGAAAATACTTCCTATGGAAATACCTGCGAATTTTTATTATCTATTGACCGGAGTGAACTGAATGCTTTAGAACAGCTAAAAAGAAACTGGCAGATTGAAGTAGAATCCGTAGAAGAAAAATCTAATGAAGGGGACGAAAACTGATGACAGGTATGGGCGATGTAGCCACTACTTTATTCGTTCTATCACCGAGTAGCATGGAAGTAATGATCGACTTGTGTTCGGCCATAACCACCAATGCATCCGCCTTGATCTCTGTGGCATAAGCTACTACAGAATGACTTACAAGGTCATGCCTGATTATCTCTGTTGAACAACGCAGGCCCGCAGCTTTGAAATATTGTGCAGAAGCTTCTAGGCGCTCCAGCAACTCTTTCTTGCTAAAAGTGAGTTCTTCCAGGAATTCGGAAACGGCGAGCAGATGTATATGGCAATGGAACTCCTGGGCAAACCGTAAAATGCGCTCCACTTTTTCATTGGTATGCCGCGACAAATCGATAGGCAACAACAGGTTTTTGAACTGGATGGGATGTTTACTGTCCCTGCAGGTCATTACGGGAAAGGATGCCTCTCTTACAATTCTCCCTGTATTGGCTCCTAATGCCGAATGACTGCTTCCTGATGTTCCGATGCAACATACTTCAATGGTGGCGGTAGTATTGTAATGGAGAATTTCATCTGCGGCACTTTTTTCGGTGATTACCAGCCGCTCCGTAATCCTGAATGCACCACCAGATCTGTTCTTAAAGGCCTTCAGTTGTTGCTCTAAGTCTGTAATTCGGTTGCGGTAGGCAGCCACGTCTTCAACTTTACTGCGCAACTCCTTTTTTTCTGCAATATGCAAGAGATGGATTTGGGCATCTGTGCGGTTGGCATAGTATACCGCATACTCCAAAGCAGCAAAGGATTCCCTGGTAAAATCTGTTGGAACAAGTACAAGTTTAGACCTATCCATATCGGTGCTCAAAGTTAGTGTGTAACTTTGACAGCATGATGGAAAAACGAAAGGCAAGTGAACTGATTCTCAATGCTAATGGATCTGTCTACCACCTGAATCTGCACCCTGAGGATATCGCAGAAACCATCATTACTGTTGGCGATCCTTCCAGGGTAGAAATGGTAAGCCGCTATTTCGATGCACTGGAATTCAAAGGAAATAAAAGGGAATTTATCACGCACACCGGACGCATAGGCCGGAAGCGGCTCACTGTCATTTCAAGCGGAATCGGGCCGGACAATATTGATATTGTACTCAATGAACTGGATATTCTCGCCAATATCGATTTACAGTCAGGCTTGCCCAAAGAACAACATACAGCACTGCAAATCATCCGACTAGGAACCTCTGGTGCGCTGCATGCCGACATTCCGGTAGACACCTTGCTACTCTCCGAAGGGGCCTTCGGACTGGATAATTTATTACACTTTTATAAATATGAACCCGACCAACTGGCAACTACAATGCAGCAGGCATTATTGGATCATTGTCAATTCCCCGCTGTATTGCAGCCCTATTATTTTTCCGCAGATCAGAAGCTGGTAAGGCAACTAGGTGACGGCTTCATGCATGGAATAACACTAACCGCTCCGGGATTCTACGGACCTCAAGGCCGACAAGTCCACGCCCCTGTTCGCATTCCGGGATTACTGGATACCGTGAGTGCTTTTAGAATAAAGGATAAACGAATAACAAATATTGAAATGGAAAGCGCTGCCATATTCGGTTTATCCAGTATCCTGGCACATTCGGCCGTTTCATTGAATGCCATTCTCGCCAACAGGGCAACAGGCCAGTTTAGCACCGATTCGCATCAGGCAGTGGATCACCTGATTCGCTCTGCGTTGGAAATAATAGCAACCTGGGCTTAATACTGCAGGGCAGGAAGTAGCCTGGCTTTTTGCAGGTAAAGCGACAATCCTTCCCGCTTGGAGTTATCGAGTTGATAACTGATATGTCGGGTGTAGTACTCCATGAGCACATCGGCTGTGATTCCGGTTGTGCGCAGGCTTTCCACCACTTCATCCAGATGACTGAGACCGTAGGCAAACGCTGCATTGAGTTGTTCCTTCCATTCATCAGAGATGGGCTTCCTCGTTATCCAGGCAGCAAATACAAAAGGCTTCCCGGTAAATCGAATCCATTCCTCTGCCAGATCATACACGACAGGAAACCTGTCCTGCCAGTGGAAAGTTTTATCACCAATAACCAGAGCAGCTTCTCCCGATTGTAAAAGCTCCGGTTGAACATCTGAAGACACCCATTCCACCTCCTTTTTCCAAAATTCATGAAATAGAATTCTCAGGAGCTGCACCGAAGTAAGGGAATGTCGGTCAAGGTAAACTTTTTGAATAGATTCAAGGGGAACCGTAGCATACAGGTTCACTGTTTTCACTGCTGCAGTGGCACCTATACAATAGTCGGTAATCACCTCTGCATCAGACAATTGATTTAGCATAATTACAGGAGCCAGAGCGATATCCACTTCATTTTTCAACAATCGAGCACCTCCTGCAGATGGCACATCCAGCAGTAACTGGGCCTTGTGCTGCAGCCCGAGGTGTTCCATTCCATAAAGAAAAGGCCGGGTGTTCCAATAGGATACCAGCGATATGACGACAGACTTAGTCAAGGTGCGATAAATCGTTGAATCGTGAGATGGAATACTCACCTGCATTTCCACTTAATACATAAAGCCCCAGATTGTGGTGAGGAAAATTTCCCATATTGTTGAGCGGCTGTCCGAGCATGGTGCAGAGCAAAATACGCATGGACCTACCGTGGGAGCATATGAGAATTTTTTCTCTTCCTGATTGTTCCATCAAAGACAGGAAATCACGCTGTCGCAGCTGTACCTCCTCCGGACTTTCCCCTCCCGTAATGCGGGCGCTGATATCTCCGGCCTCCCATTTTTTCAGCAAGTCGCGAAAATCATTGTACGAGGCGGCATCACTCTTCTGTCCTTCATGGATACCCCAGCTTATTTCGTCCAGACCGGCATGCTGCTGGTAAGGAATGCCGTCATTTATAAAAGCAGCAACGGATTGATAGGTGCGCTTAAGAGTAGAAATATATATCTGGTCGAACCCGGCATGCTTATGGGTATTGTAGAACCCGGCAGCCTGAGCCAGACCGGTTGCATTCAGTGAACTATTAACCCCTTTCCCCTGCACTATCCGCTGGCGATTAAAATATGTTTCGCCATGACGCACTACCCAAATTTCCATTGCTTATTGCTGAGGGATTACCGGCAACCCGACCATTGGCTGTATTTCCGCTTCTTTAAATTCGTGATTGCTGTAATCGAAGATAGTATTGTAAAGCGTGTCCCGCTCCACAGGTCTTTTGCCAACATTGCGAATCAATTCTACTAATTCCTGGGTGGTCATAGTGGGAGATTGTTCTTCCGCACCGGCCATGGAATAAATTTTGGTTGAATCATCGATGGTTCCATCTATGTCATTCACCCCATAATTAAGCGATAACTGAGCCAGCTGTCTGCCTATCATGGGCCAGTAAGCTTTTATATGCGGGAAGTTATCGAGGTAAATTCTGGATACCGCATAATTCTTCAAATCTTCTACCACCGATACCTCGGGAATATGACTCATTTCATTATTCTGATTCCGGAATTTCAATGGAATGAAAGTGTTGAACCCTCCTGTAGTATCCTGCAGATTGCGCAAGCGCTCCATATGATCTATGCGATGCTCGTAGGTTTCAATGTGACCGTAAAGAATGGTCGCATTGCTGTGCATCCCCAATTCATGAGCAGTCTTGTGAATTTCAAGCCAGGTGTCCGTATCGCATTTATCCTTACAGATTTCGGCCCTTACGGTAGCGTCGAAAATTTCCGCTCCTCCACCGGGCAAAGAATCCAGACCGGCCTCTTTCAGATAGGCCAGTCCATCACGGATGGACATCTTAGCCTTGCGAATCATGTACTCTAACTCAACGGCTGTATACCCTTTGATATGGAGGTGGGGAGAAGTGCGCTTGATATCGCGCAAGAGCTCTGCGAAGAACTCCAGGTTCATTTGGGGTAATACCCCTCCCACTATATGAACTTCCGTTACCGGCTTTCCGTCATAGGAGCGCACGATATCCATCATTTGTGCATGCGTCATCACCCAGCCTTCTTCCTTCTGCTTGATTAATCTGGAGTAAGAACAAAACTTACAGGTGAACACACAAAGGTTAGTGGGTTCTATATGAAAATTCCTGTTGAAATAGGTAATGTCACCATGCCGTTCGGTGCGAATATGATTCGCAAGGGAACCTAAAAAGCCCAAGCTTGCATGATTAAAAAGATACAAACCCTCATCGGGTGTGATGCGCTCCTTGCTAACCACCTTACCGGCAATAGCCTTGAGTTTGCTATCGTTTCCGGCCAGTGTTTCCAATACAAGCATTTCTGTCATGAGCAATTTCTTATGCCTTTAGAACAACTTAAAGCAGTAAGGGTTTATCGGGAAACAACAATCTTTCCATTCATGGTTTTGATACCATCAAAAGCCCTTATAAAATAGGTGCCGTTGGCAAGTCTGCTTACATCAATACTGGCCAGTGCGCTACCATCATGATTGAAGCGAATAACCTCCTGCCCCAGGCTGTTGTACAGACTGATGACCGTATTATCGGCATTGATTCTGTCAACAGGGAAAAACACCTGGTCAGTTGCAGGATTGGGATACATGACCAGCACTTCCGGTTCAATATCCTGAGAATCTATAACTACCAGATTAGCACAAGCCAGTACTTCACCCCGCGAGCCGGATAATACGCTGCGCATTTTATTGACCTGCCCTTGCGTAAACATATTCATACAACCGTCGTCAACATAATCCATGTAGTTCATGAACATCACGCCTGGAATAGAAGGACTGCAATCATCTGTTAGCGGATAACTAGGACAATCGTAGTTTTCTCCCCCCTGATTAGGCGTATCTGCTATACCATCACTACCGCTGCAATTGCCACCATCATCACCCCAGATATGCCGCAAACCTAACCAGTGACCTACTTCATGCGTGGTAGTACGACCCTGATTGTAAGGGGGAATTGCAGAACCGCCTCTTCCGAACCACTTATAGCCGATAACGACACCATCCTTGCTGGCAGTGGTCCCCGGAGGAGATGCATAACCTAAAATGGAATTGCCGAGATCACACACCCATATATTAAGGTAGCAATCGCGGTCCCAGATATCTTTTCCATTGGTAGCCGTTTCTTTTACTTTTTCGGCATAGTTTTCTGCAGTTATAGGAGCAAAGAGATTCCAGGAGGTAATTTCCGTTTCTGTCCTTGTAATTCCGGTAGTGGTGTTGCCGTCAGGATCGATGGATGCCAGCTGAAATTGTATAAAGGCATCAGCCGCAGCATCCGCAAAAGCCGATGGTGTTTCGGAGGCGTCTTCATTCAATCGGCGAAAATCTTCATTCAGGACTTCAATTTGAGCCAAAACCTGGTCATCGCTGATATTTTCTGCAGGTACGTTGTAAACGATATGCACCACAACAGGGATGTAATAGATATCCTCATCCTGTGACCTGAATTGTTCTCTTTCTGTCATCAGCCTGGCAACTTCCTCTTCAATTGCCTGATAGCGCTGTAAGAAGCCAGGGGCCTGGTCCATCATCTGCTGTGTGTACTCCGATGTATGACAGACCGGGCGCTGTGCATGGGCAATCGATGCGGATAGCATAAACACCAGCAGAAAAGCCCATTTTGAAATAAATAAATCCCTTTTCATCCTTACAAAATTAACGATAAATAATTCTTTAGGTTGCTCGCGGGCCGTCACGCTTCCTTTATCTGACGACTGTATGACCTCCACTTGTCGAGAACCTCCTGGTAATCTTCGGGTAATTCAGATTCAAACATCATATTCGCTCCGGTATCGGGGTGGACGAATCCGAGTGATGCAGCATGCAGCGCATGTCGCGGCATCATCTTGAAACAGTTATCGACAAACTGCTTGTATTTGGTATAGACAGTTCCTTTGCGAATCCGATCGCCGCCGTAGGTATCATCGTTAAAAATCGGGTGACCAATATGCTGCATATGCACCCTTATTTGATGTGTCCTACCCGTTTCGAGCCTACATTCCACCCAGGAAACATAACCCAGGTTTTCCAGCACTTTAAAATGCGTAACGGCGTGTTTGCCTATTTCGGGGTCCTCGTAAACGTCGAACTGTTTTCTTAAACGGGCATGTCGCGCAATATTACCTGTGATGGTACCTTCCTGCTCTTCCAGCTCTCCCCATACCAGCGCACGATAACGTCGGTAAACTGTATGTTCAAAGAATTGCCTGGCCAGGTGTTGCATGGCCCATTCTGTTTTAGCCACCACCAGCAATCCGGAAGTATTCTTATCGATTCGGTGCACCAGGCCCGGACGAAGAGCAGGATCTCCGGGCATACTATCCATACCCAGATGATGCAACAGTGCGTTTACCAGTGTTCCAGTGTAGTTACCCACTCCAGGGTGCACCACCAGGCCCGCGGGTTTATCTACCACCAGCAAAGCCTCGTCCTCATATACGATCTGCAGCGGAATTGCCTCGGGCAGCAACGTGCGTTCCTCATGTCTTTCCGGCAGCAGTATTTGTACTTCATCTCCGGGTTTAACCTTGTAATTGGATTTTACGGCGGTGCCATTCACCAACACACAGCCGGCAGCAGCAGCCGTTTGAATTTTGTTGCGACTGGTCTGCTCCATCCGGTTCATCAGGAACTTATCGATGCGCAGCGGCTCCTGACCCCGGTCGATGGTAATGCGCAATAACTCGAAAAGATCGTCTTCTTCCTTAGCCTTCCAATCTTCATCCATTATATTGCTATCCATCGTTGTGTTGAATTTCCATATTAAAAATGCGGGCAAAATGGTGCAGAAAGCGATCCCTGATTTCCTGCATATCCACCTGCCTTCCAAGTTCTTTTTCCAGTGATGTCACCGCCTTATCGGAAATACCACATGGAACTATCAAATTGAAGTAGTCCAGATCGGTATTGATATTAAATGCGAAACCATGCATGGTTACCCAGCGGCTGCAGCGAATACCCATGGCGCAAATCTTTCTGGCCCGGAAAGGATTTTCTGGCTCCAACCAGACACCGGTTGCTCCCGGCAAACGCTCGCCCTGAATTTCATAATCTCCCAAAACCCGGATAATACATTCTTCCAAATCCCTCAGATACCTTCCAATATCTGTATAGATGCGATCAAGGTCGAGAATGGGATAGCCCACCAGCTGACCGGGACCATGGAAGGTAACATCCCCTCCCCGGTTGATATGAAAAACTTCTACGCCATTGCTGCCATCTTCAGGGATAAGCAAATTGTTTATGTTGGCGTTCTTACCGAGCGTTACCACAGGTGGGTGCTCGCATAACAGTAGATGATGCTGCGTCTGACGTTGCAATTCCGGTGGAGCCGTACGGTTTTGAATCTTGGTAGCTATCGTATTTTGAAAAATGTCTTCCTGTAAATCCCATGCTTTCTGATAGGATATCAGCCCTAACTCCCGGTATTGCACCAGTTGTGTGGATGTAGTATTTCCTGTTACATGCGTCATTGGTCCATTCAACATTTAACCCGTGCTTTCGTTCCCTCTGCAAATGAGCTTTGCATATCTTCGTTTGCCTTATCTTGCAAAGTAAGTAAGAATTTCATGAGCAACCATTTGGAGACAGGTAAGACCGGAGAGCAACTTGCCGCTGATTTCCTGGAGCGGGAAGGCTATACCATCGTAGCAACCAACTGGAAATCCGGCAGGGCAGAACTCGATATCATTGCGCATTTTAAAAACACACTGGTAATAGTAGAAGTCAAGACCCGGTCCAGTGAAAGCCTGCTGGTAGCTGAAGCGGCGGTAAATGCCAGAAAACGCGCATTGATGGTCAAGGCAGCAGGGAATTACATTTATGAATCGAATTGGATGGGTGAATGCCGTTTTGATGTCATTGCTGTGGAACTGCGACAGGAAGGTGCTGCTGTTATCCGGCACTTTGAGGATGTTTTTTACCCCAATCCCACAGACGAGCTATGATACGCAACCTGCACCATATAGCAATCATCACCAATCATCTGGAAGCATCTCTGGATTTCTACTGCAGGCTGCTTGGCTTCGAAATAGTGGGTGACACTTTGAGAGAAGAGCGGAACAGCAGAAAAATAGATTTACAAGGTCCGGGATGCCGCTTAGAACTGTTTACATTTCCGGGTGCACCGCCACGCCCCTCCTTTCCCGAAGCCGCAGACTTGCGTCATTTGGCCTTTGAAGTGGCTGATATCCAGGCATGGCATGAGCGATGCACATCGAACAAGTTGACACCTGAGCCTATACGATTCGACGACCTGACGGGAAAACATTTTTTCTTTGTTGCAGATCCGGATGGATTGCCGATTGAATTCTATGCCGCATAAAAAAAGGGCATCTGATTAGATGCCCTTTCTATGGTTAAAGCTTTTTTCAGTATCTGTCGAAACCTTTTTCTTTCAGGAAACTTTGCATCTGCTTGCGTGCGAAGAAAATACGGCTCTTCACTGTACCCAGTGGCAGGCTTAGTTCATCGGCAATCTCTTCATACTTGAAGCCCTGATAGTGCATCAGGAAGGGACGGCGGTATTCCATGTCCAGGCTGTTGATGGCCTGAATCAGGTCTTTCATCACAAAATCACGCTCTGCCTGGTTGGGGATAGCAGCGTCTCTGCTGTTCAACATGAACAGATTATCAGAGGAATCCAGAATGGTATTGCGCTTGGAGGCTTTGCGGTAATTGTTAATGAAGATATTTTTCATGATGGTGAGCAACCATGCTTTCAGGTTGGTACCCTCATTGAACTTTTCCTGATTGGCAATCGCTCTGTAATAGGTCTCCTGCACTAAATCCAGCGCCTCTTCACGCTCTCTGGTAAGATTTAAGGCAAAAGCTTTCATAGGCTGCTTGAGCTCTATGATCATATCGTGGAATTCATTGTTGTTCATCTGAATGTTGATCTACGTGTTGCCTTATTGACTCTGTAAAAATACAACAGGCGGAAGGACAATTCCAAATTTTTGTTTAACTATTTTTCCAAAAGGTTAAACAAAGTGGGTTAAGCGGCCCTGGCGGACAATTCTTCCACTTTTTCCAGCACCTTCTGCATGCCATGCATTACCATAACGTTGTCGCGAAGGCTATGAGGGGTATTGATAAACTGGCTACCTGAGGCGTATACAGTGCTTTTGGGGAACTTATCGGCTATCGTATTAAGGTAGTCATCAACAGAATACTCGGTAGGTACCGCAGTAATAATGGTGTAGAAAAAGTCGGGCTTGAGCGTTTCACCCACTGTCAGCACTTCTTTCAACGGAACGCTGGCACCCAGATAGGTTACCTGGTGGTTGCGTGATTTCAATAAGTAACTGAGGAACAGCAGGGTAAGCTCATGCCAATCCCCATTGGGAAGGAACAGTAAGAATTTCTTCGATTGGGGTGTTTCCCTGCGCACATGACCATCAATGGCCACCAGTATCTTCTGCCGCAACAACTGGGTCATAAAATGCTCCTGAGCAGCCATCATGGTGCCTGAAATCCATAAAACCCCGATTTTCTCGAGAAAAGGAAATACAATACACTTGAATGTCTCTTCAAATCCTATCTGCAGAATGGCCGTATTTAAAATCTTCTCAAATTTAGCGTCGTCGTAATCGATGGTAGCAATTACCAGGGCTTCCACTTGTTTGTCATAGTCTGAACCCGATTCTGACAACCCTTGCACCATGCCTGCGAGTTCTTCTGCAGATAGGCGGGCTAGATTGGAAATGCGATGGCCGCGCTTATTGAGCAAAGCCAGGCTCATCAGATGTTTGAGATCCTCATCGTCATAGCACCTGATATTGGTCGCAGTTCTCACAGCCTTGAGTACCCCATACCGCTGTTCCCACATTCTGATGGTATGCGCCTTGATGCCGGATAGACGCTCTAGGTCTTTTATGGAATATATACTGCTCATTACTAATTAGTACACAAATTTATAACTTTTGTTTAATTTTTTTAGAATTATCTTAAACAAGAATAAAAACGCATAAGATGATATTCATCATAGTTTACCCGCAGGCAGAGTGGTAGATTTGAAATAAATCCCGAAAAAATGAAAAAAATACTGGTTCCAATCGATTTTTCCGACTATTCCATTAATGCAGTCACTACAGCCATACGTCTTGCAGCAGACACGGCATCCGAGGTTCGGTTGTTGCATGTTTTCGACGACCCTTTTGTAACGCACGACATGGAAAAGGTAACATTTAATAATGAGGTGACTCGGCGCACCGAAGAGCTCCTGCACAAGATGGAAACCGATGCGAAATCGAAAATGAGCGATATGGAGTCGGATGTTTACCGTTTTATGCAGGAAAACAATCTGACGGTCCCTCTGACTGTGGAACTAAGACGAGGCTTCGCCGTCGATCAAATTGTGGCAGGCGCCAGAGAATGGATAGCAGATGTAATCGTTGTCGGCGCCAGGGGCCACAGCCGTTTTGAGAAAATGCTTTTCGGAACAGTTACTAAGGGTGTCATAGATGATGCGCATTGCCCGGTATTGGCCTTGCCGGCAGATTTTCAGTGGAAACACCCCAAGGAGTTGATGTATGCGACTGATTTCAATGATTATGATGCGTATGCCATAGCCAAGCTGCTGAATCTGTTCCAGGTGTATCCGGTTCGATTGCACGTAACACACTTCAATCTGGACAACAACCACTTGCCGGATGAAGAGAAAATGCAGGCATTGCACGATACGTTTCAGTCGGACGGCAGGAATAACCTGATCAGCTATGAGATAGTGGACGGAAAAGTATTGCTGTCAGCTTTAAATGAATATATGGCTGCCAAAGATATTGATCTGCTGGCCGTCACGACGCGCAAGATGAGCAGCTTGCAGCGTATTTTCTCCAAGAGTGCCTCCATTAACCTGTTGTATCATGCTCATAAACCACTTCTGGTTTTTCATGAAAAATAAGAAAGCAGCCCCAAATGGAGCTGCCTTCCTTAATTCTTGAAGTCTGATTCAATTATTGAACAGAAACGCTGTAAGTCTGAATAGCTGAGCCATCGTTCAGGCTCAGAATGTACATACCTGCAGGTACATTCTCTACGTTCAGAGAAGCTACAGAAGCGTACTCAGAAGCGAAGTATTCGCTGGCTAATATACGACCGTCTAAAGCTACCAGGTTAATCATACCATTGAAGGCAGCGTCAAAACGCACATTCAATTGGTTGCTGGCAGGGTTAGGGAACACAGCATTGCTGAAGTTACCTGCTCTTGCTTCCAGACCGCCTTCAGTAAGGTCAGTATACACAGGAAGCGGGAAGGTTGTTCCATCTGCCAGTGTTGCATACAGGCCAAAAGCTTCGCTACCATCAGGACCCAGTTCAGGAGAGAGGAAACCGCTCGCAAATACTACAGCAGTTCCACCACCAAGACCGGAAAGGTCAGCAGTATAAGATACAACAACCACCTCAGGAGCATCACCCAGGGCAACATCCAGGATATAGGAATCAGCACCTACTGTGATGCAATCGCTAACTGCACCATAAGATACATTATCCAGCAATGTAGCTACATCACGGGCAATAATGTCAACTGTAGGAGCATCTGTAGAACCGTGTACACCAATAAAACTTACATCGCTGCCGCTTCCAGAGTTTACTTGAGCACCTTCACGTACCCACAGTGTAAAGCCTATTTCAGCTCCATCAGGGTTAGCAGTGAAGTCAGCTGGGTTTAATACGCCATTGGCAATTACAGTGTAAGCGGCTCCGGCTTTGAAAGTAGCAGGGAAAGTTGCGATAGCATCTGCTGCAGAAGTACTTGTAGGACCAGCAATAGCTATAGAAACTTCCTGATAGGCAGGTACTTCCAGATAGCCTGTTGCTGTGCGGAATGCAAAGTTGTCACCTACCAGGTCTCCGTTAAGGTATACATCTACCTCAGCAGCTCCCGGATCGGCAGCGTTGTGGATTACCTGAATCAGTGCCGTAGAAAGTAAAGGAAGAACACGTACAGTTCCATCAGGAAGTGCTGCGAAAATCTTGAAAGAACGCGCACCGGCAGGTTCATCATCAGTAGAAAGGAAACCGCTGGCAAAGATTACAGCAGAAGCTCCACCGGCACCTTGCAGATAAGCTCTTGCAGTAGTAACGATAGTACTTTCGTCAGCACCTGGAGTTACATCGATAAGGTATTTTCCGGCAGGTACACTTACATAACCCTGGAAATCGCCAAAGGTAGCGTCATCCACTACGGTGGCTACGTTACGGGCAATTGCATCAACAGTTGGCGCATCAGTAGAACCATGGAAAAAGATGAAATCGATGTTTTCAGATGATGTTGCTGCTTCTCTTGCTCCTGCAAATACAGAAAGATCAAAAGCAGTAGAAACCGCATCCGGGTTAGCACCGAAAGAGGCAGGATTTAAAACACCGCTTGCAACGATAACATAGGTTTCGCCTTCAGCAAGAGTGTAGTCAAATGTAGCGATAGCATCCTCAACACTTTCACTTGTATTGGGGGCAATCGCGATGGAAATCAATTCCTCAGCAGGTGCATCGATAAATGGCGTTGCAGCGCGGAATTTGAAATCATCTAATAACAGACCGCCATTCAGGTACACGTCTACACGCGCAGCTGCCGGGTCTGGTGAATTGTGAATAACCTGCACGCGTGCAGTTTGTGCCGATAAGCCGCCAGCTATCGCGCACATGAGAAGGGTAGAAATTGCAAATCGTTTCATAATGATATTTGGTTTATGGGGTTAGAACCACCTCATAGCCAATGCGTTCAAAGTAACATCGTCACATTTTTGTAATGATGTTTAAGAATTACTTGAACGGTAATACTAATTGATTGAAAATGCGCTACTTAAAGCTGATCAGATAAGCCAAAAAAAAATAGATAGCGCAAAAACGACTACGGAAGCGATGGGTTAACCCAAGTCAACAACCCGAAATCATTTTAGTTTAACATCGTATGCAAAATTATTCGGCCGCGTGTAAATCATCTGCACTACATTGATATTGCGCATATCGAAAGCAGCTTCGCAGTAGGAAAAGTAATAATTCCATTTGCGGATAAACATATTATCAAAACCTAAATCCTGCACTTCCGGTAAATGCGCATTAAAGGCTGCCTTCCAGGTGGCCAGGGTTTTTGCGTAGGACTTACCCATATCTTTCAGATTAAAAAGAAACATATCACCCGTCGCATTAATGGACTCATTGATTGCGGCTACAGAAGGCAGCAGGCTACCCGGGAAAATATGCTTCTGGATAAAATCTACTTTGCGCTTTAATTGGTCAAATCTTGAATCGGGACAAATTATCGCCTGCAAAGCAAGCACGCCATCCGGCTTCAACACTTCATGAATCTTTTGAAAATAGGCTTTCAGGTATTTCGCTCCCACAGCTTCAATCATCTCAATACTGACTACTTTATCAAAAACTCCTTCAATCAGCCTGTAGTCCTTTAATAAAATAGTAACCTTGTCGCTCAACCCCTGTTCCTGAACCAGTCTCGTAGCATGCTTGAACTGCTCTTCCGAGATGGTTACAGTGGTGACATTGGCACCAAAATTCTTAGCCGCATAAGTAGCAAACCCTCCCCAGCCGGTACCTATCTCCAATACCCGATCTCCGGGCTTGATGCCCGCACGAAGACAAAGACTTTCATACTTGTTTAATTGGGCATCCTTCAATGCTTCTGTGCCTTCAATGAATAACCCACTGCTATAGGTCATGGTATCATCGAGGAAGAGAGAGAAAAACTTATTGCTTAAATCGTAATGCTCTCTGATATTTTCTCTGCTTCCGGATATAGAGTTCTCTCTTCTGATATGCCAGATCCGGTTCACCCATTGTAAGGCATTCATCCATCGCGCATTGCTGCTGCTTCCGGATACACCTGGCACTTTTTCCAGATTATAGATAAACCATTTGAGTAATCCAGTAAGATCGTCAGTGTCCCATTCTTCCGCCAGATAACCTTCGGCAAAGCCTATATCACCGTAAAGCACAATACGCTTCCAGATATTCTCTGAATGAATATGGAGAGAAGCGGTAAAAGTTTCATCCTTACCGATTTCCATTTGTTCCCCGTCAGGAAGGGTAACAGTAAGCTTCCCTTTGTCCATACCGGATAGAATTCCGAGTACTGTTTTTTTATACAACCTTTGGAGCATATTCATTTATTTATAACATCTCTTTGCAAATCCTGGTTTTCAGCTTTCTTATGATAGTGAATTCCTTTCAACCATATCCGGAACGCCTGCCAATGAATTCCGCTTATAATCTTTAAAGTTACAAATGGCAGCCTCAGACATCTCCTTACAATTGCCGCATCACTTAAAGTCGATTTTTTCCCATTTACAGAACTATAAAAATACAACTCCCCTGCCCGACTAACATTAATGGATGTATAATAACTGTCGCCGGGCATTTTAAACTGAAAGTGAAACCTGTCGTCGAGCTCCGTAAAAGGCGAAACATAAAAATATTTGTCTTCTTCGTATTGAAAGTGGCCTTCTGCATTCGGAAGAATGGTGAAAATCTTCATTTCTCCGAACGTATTGCTGACTTCCGCAAGAATGCAATAGCAGGTCCCGGCGCTATCATAACAATAATAGAAGCTTACCGGATTAAAAACATACCCCAGCACCCTTGCATTCGTTAGAAGCCGTATGCTGTCAGGTCGCTCTATCTGATTATTTTGAAGCCACTCTTCTACATTCTGTCGGGTATTGCCGTTATGAATTGCACCCGGTGCAACCTTGAAATGATCCTCGTCATAGAAAGAGAGCAGACTGAATCTGTTCCTGCCAAAAAAGCGAAGGGCTTGGTCCAAAACATCCAGCTCATCTAGGTCGAGCCATAACATATAAACATCGTAGTTAAAGCGATGCTGTTTGGGCTGCATGCGATGGTGAAAAACAGTACAATCGTATATAGCCGATTTTAACTCCATATGTCTATCCCGTTCGGTGCCTTTAGCGTCGCTAGGTCAACTGCGCTGCGCAATGCATCTTCGTGAAATCCATTCCTGAAATAACTACCGCAAAAAAAGATATGACCTTGTTGATTCAATAATGGAAGATCGTGTTGTGCCTGCATTGCCGCTACTGTGAAAATGGGATGCTCGTACTGAAAGGTGCGCAACACCTTATCCGGGCTAATCAGATCTTCTCCGTTTAAAGTTACAAAGTAATTCTCCCTGTCCGACACTCCCTGCAGTTTGTTCATCCAGTAAGTACATACCCCCTGTTGGTCCTTCCGTGTAATCCGATAATTCCAGCTGCTCCAGACAAGCTTTCTCTCAGGCATCAAGGAGGCATCGGTATGCAGCACGGTAGCGTTGACCTGATACCTGAACGGAGCCAGCAGCGCTTGCTGTAAATCGGTGGGCTGAGTAAGCAGGGATAGTGCCTGATCGGCGTGGGTAGCAATGACTACCTCATCGTAGTGTTCCGTTTGTCCGTCCATGGTGGTAACAGTTGCACCATTCTCTGTTTCCGCTACTGAAACTACTTTGGATTCCAGGCGAATGGCTGTTCTGAAACTTTCAATGAGGCGTTGTTTGTAGACTTCACTCCCACCATCAACGGTGTACCATTGAAACTGCGTATTGAGTCCCAGCAAACCATGATTTTTAAAGAAACGCACCAGCGACCTGACCGGAAATTGTTCTGTCGTAGAAATAGGTGTGCTCCATAGGGCTGCGCTCATGGGCAGGATATACCACTTCAGAAAATCGTTTCCCAGTTCCCGATGTCGGGCGTACTCAGCAATGGTAAGGTTTCCCAGATCATCGTCTTCGAGTACTTCAGGACAAATGGCATTGAATCTGTTTACATGCATGAGGAATCGGATATACCTGGGCGAAAACAGGTTCCTGCGCTGCGCAAATAATTGGTTCAGATTGCTTCCCCCATATTCGATATTGTCTGCTTCATGTATGGCACTAAAGCTCATGGACGTAGGCTTTAACGGCACCTCTAATTGGGTAAACAGGCGCATTAACAAGGGATAATTTTCTCTATTGCAAACTATAAAGCCTGAATCTATAGGGACTGTCCGGTCTCCCTCTTCAATAAAGACAGTATTGGTATGTCCACCTACATAGTTGTTCTGTTCGTAGATGGTAATATCAGCCCAATTCCGAAACATTCGTGCTGCAGCCATTCCCGCAATGCCGGTTCCTATAACTGCTACCTTCTTCATACTTTAATCTTGGATGCGTCTTCTACACTGTTGGCCGGCTGCAACAGGTAGTGGCTCACCCGCCATTCTTCTCCATTATTATATCCCCATAATTCTGCACAAGCCATAAAGAACACCCGCCAGTAGTTCCACCACTTCTTCAGGTTCTTTCTGCCATACGTTTCCTCCAGCACCGGCAAGATGAACTCACGACGCCGCGTCATATTCTTCAACCACTCTTCCGCTGTTTTCTGATAGTGCACCCCCGACCAGGTCCACTGCTGCTCCACCTTCATATGCTTATCCAGGTGATGCAGGAGATCTTCTCCGGGCATGATTCCACCGGTAAAGAAGTATTTCGACATCCAGTCAGTAGCGTCTTTTTCCTCGTAGAAATAGGTGTATTTCTTATGGGTGAAGATGTGTATGAACAGCTTCCCTTCGGGTTTTAACCATTGTTGCACCCTTTCCAGCAAGCGCTCCCAGTTGCGCATATGTTCAAACATTTCTACCGAAACCACTCTGTCAAAATGTTTGTCGGGTTGATAATTATTCATATCTGCTGTCACGATACGAACATTTTCAATACCCAATTCAGAGCACCTTCGTGTGATGAACTGCTTTTGGGGAACCGAATTGCTTACCGCAGTTATATGTGCTTTGGGGAATAATTGCGCCATGAACAGTGTAAGACTTCCCCAGCCACAACCTAATTCCAGAATATCCATCCCATCGCTCAATTCAGCCCGCTCCGCAGTTATGGCCAGCGCAGCCGATTCTGCTTCATCCAATCCCTGTGTGGAATTGTTCCAGAAACAGCAGGAATATTTCATATTACTTCCCAGCACGCGCTGAAAAAAGGCCGGGGGCAATTCATAGTGCTGTTCATTTGCCGCGCGCGTTTCAATAGCTAAAGGAGATTCCCTCATTTCGGCCATTAGCTCCTGCAACCTGTTCTTGTCGCTGTATAGCACGGTCTCTTCGTCCAGGCGCTGCTGCACCAACTTGCGTATTTGCCGCCTGATAATCATATCGGGCACAAACCCGCCTTCCAGTAATCGTAATGAAAATTGCATGGTCTTCTAATAAATGATCAGCAAAATTGTTTTGCCTTCTGCAAAGCAAATCAAAATAAGTCACTTATAAATGCGTGTCACTAAATAGCTTTATTTGCAAGCAATGCCGGGGCTTTCAATAACAATTTCTGCGTTGTGCTAACTACCTTTAATGTGGAAAACTCCTCCAATTGTAAGTTGGATGTAAAACATTTAGTTAAAAATTGCGCTCCAATGAAATTTAGGGCATCATTTTTGAACCCTAATGGACATTGAAACGTATATAACATACAATATATCCTTATGACTAGACAAATTGGTCCCCCCGTATACCTCCTGTGGATAATTGCCGGAGTGGCATTTATTAGCATTGGAACATTAGCCATCTTCGAATGGACATTCGGACTGGCTGCTTTTATATTGGCAGGAATTCTTGCCTACGTTGGCTACCGAATATTCTTTCGCCCAGCTCTTATAGAACTCTCCATCCTTCGGAAAGGAGAACCTGCCTCAGCAGTTATTCTGGAAGCATGGGAGACCGGCAAGTCGAAAGGAGATTTTCCAAAAATTGGTCTTAAGTTGGAGGTACGCCCACCGGAAATGGTTCCTTACCAGGTGGAAATGTTTCACAAGGTCAATCCATCCGAGAGAAGAATTTTCAGAGAAGGCCGGGTGATAACTGTAAAGATTGATAGCAAGAATCCTAAAAAGATAGCTATCCTCCCCAAAGCCTCTTGAAATAATACATTTCAAAGCACCAGCCATCCTCGTAAAGGATGGCTTTTTCATGCCATGAGGTCTCCATAACATTTAAAGTCCGAAAGCGTTTAACTTGTACCTTTACACTATGCGACCAAGCTTTTTCCTCCTGCTGCTGCTGACAGTGATTGCCTCCTGTAAGTTATCCGAAAATATTCAGGATGGGCAAACCGCTTACAACCTGAAAAAATACAGCCTCGCTGCCGAACTCCTGCAAAAAGATTTCAATAAACAGGATCCATCTACCGACCATGCGGCCATCGCTTTCAAAATCGCACAGTCCTATAAATTCACGAATAATATACCGGCAGCTGAAAAATGGTTCGAAACAGCCATAGAATGGGAATACGGTTCCGAAGCTATTCTTGAACTGGCACGCATGCTCAAGATTCAGGAAAAATATACTGAAGCTATCCAGCAATTCAATAATTACCTGAAGGAAGAGCCTTACCGCAGACCTGAAATAAATGTAGAAATCAATGCGTGCGAAAATGCCCTGAGTTGGATGAAAGCGCAACAGGATGAATACGAAAAGGATATGATTGTGATACCGGTAACGGCGCTCAATTCAGGAGCAGCGGATTTCCAACCGGCGTTTCGCGGTGAAGGGCAAATTGTATTCACCAGTTCCAGGAGCAGTGCCATGGGCGATGCTAAAGACAGCTGGACCGGAGGTCAGTATTTCGATCTTTTTACCGCCAACACCAGCTATCCGGGTAAGTTCAGCACCATTGAACCACTGGACCTTGCTGTGAATACTCCCTATAACGATGGTAGCGCCGCCTTCAATGCCGATGCGAGCGAAATGTTCTTCACACGCTGTGGTACTGACAACCGGAAAGTTGATGACTATTGCGGCATTTTTTACAGCTACAGGCAGCCGGATGATTCCTGGAGCGAACCTGTGGAACTTCCGTTTTTTGAAGACTCCTTGAATCTGGGCAGTCCCTGCCTTTCTCCTGACGGTCAGCTGCTATTTTTTGTAGCAACAGAAGAAAACGGATACGGAGGAAGCGATATTTATTTCAGTCAGCGATTATTTGATGGATGGAGTGAACCTGAAAATGCAGGCTCCAATATCAATACAGCCGGCAATGAAGCCTTTCCTTCCTTTGGCCCGGACGGAACGTTTTACTTCTCCAGCGACGGCCTGCCCGGCATGGGAGGGTTGGATATTTTTTCCGCCAAATGGTCTAACAAGCAGTTTTCTAGAGTAAATAATATGGAGTATCCAATCAATTCAGGTGCTGATGACTTTGGAATACTGATAGACGACAGGCCACTCCGCTCCGGTGAGGACACACTTGCCATTGGCTATTTCAGCTCTTCCAGAAAAGGAGGAGCCGGCAACGATGACATTTACATGTTTATCAAAACACCCAAGAAACCGAGACCTCCTGTATTTATCCTCGCCGGTAACATTCAGCAAAAAACATATGAAGACCCTGAAGATGTAACAAGTCCACCTGTTGATACCATAGTGCTTCCGGGATCTGTTGCAGTTATCGGCATTGAAGGGGAATTGCAGCTGCTGGGCAAATATCCTTTGAAAGAAGACACGTCTACTTTCAGACTTCAGGTAGACAAGGGACCCGCCTTTAAAATTACCGCCTCTGCCGAAGGCTTCTTTACACGTTCAGTGAATGTCGAATCCGCCGAATGGACAGCAGATGCCGGTGATACACTGGTTGTCTTTACCAGTATCGTACTGGACCGCATACCGGATGATGAAGGCGTTCAGATTAAACTCAGCAATATATATTACGATTATAATGATACAACATTGCGTCCGGAAAGTTTCCCTGAACTGGACCAGCTGGTAGCCTTATTGAACGAGAACCCCGGACTGATTATTCAAATCAACTCGCATACCGATGCCCGCGGGCAACTCAAATACAACCAGCGCTTGTCGCAAGGACGTGCCAACAGCGTGGTTGTTTACCTGATTGAAAAGGGCATCAACCCGGAGCGACTGGTTGCAAAAGGTTTCGGTGAAGAGGTGCCTGATGAATTCAAGGTCGCTGTGACTACGCCCGGTGGTGTTACTATCCCCAAGGGAACAAAACTTACCGAGCAGTTCATCAATACGTTTAAAAGCAATAAGGAAGACTTTGAATTCCTGCATCAGTTCAACCGCCGAACAACATTCAATGTGCTGAGCGATGACTTCAGGCTGGATAGTGAAACGCCAGAAAATATCGAGGTAGATGAGGCTCCGGACGATGCCGGATTCAGAGATGAAACACCTAAGATAGACTGATTCATTAGCCCCAGAAACCCAGCTTGCGCTGCAGTTCCGGACTTAATACAGGAAGACTTTTACGCTCTATCAGGAAACTGGATAGCAGGGCAAAGTCCTTAAATACATAATGCTTGTTCAGTGCGCCTTGCAAATATTCCTTGCCTGTGCTCCCTCCGGTACCTACCCTACTGCCAATCATGCGATGCACCATATTGATGTGCCTGAAACGCCAGGTGGCCATCTGTTCGTCAATATCCAGCATGTTTTGAATAATGCGGAAGGGCTGTTGCAAAATGGGATATCCGTTGTACAATTTTATAAATAGGGCGGAGCGCATTGCAGCAGGACTCAATGTAGTCATGCCTTTACTATCGTTGGTAAGAAATATCTGCGCAAAAGCTTCTACATTGCCCTTCTCCTCCTTAGCCAGCGATGCTTCATAAACCTGAAGGTAATCGTTCCAGAAAATGTGCATGCCGGCGGTATTCTTGGTGAGGGAATTGTAATTCTCCCACAATGCGGGATCACTGAAGAAAGGCATCCGCTCGAGCCACTTATTCAACAACTCCATAAAAGTGGGTTGCTTTTCCGTGCTCTTTATCAAATGGACATATTTTTCTTTCAATTGAGAAAGGTAATATTCCTGACCGTACCTGTTGTCAAATTTAAGCCCCAGTTTCGCCTCCAGCATTTTAAACTGCCAGCTTTGAAATCCGGATGCAGGTCTTAGCAAATCTCTGAAATCATGAAAATCGAGTGGAGTCATGGTTTCCAGAATATCAATTTGCTGAACCAATACTTTGAGAATAGTTACTATCCTGCTTGTACGGTGAACAATGGCCTGCAACTCAGGTGAATTGTCATTGACCTTTTCCTGCAGCATCACCTCAATGGCAGAGTCGAGTTCGAAGTGAATCTGTTTAAACCACAACTCGTAAGCCTGATGAATGATGATGAATAACATTTCATCATGCGCAGGCACCCCCTGCTTAAAGCTTTCCGGCTCCTGCGCATTAAGCAGTTTTTCTAACTGCAGGTATTCCGTGTATTCGACAGGTAAACGTTCCATCAACAAATTTTTCCAAAAATAGGCCTTATTTGTTGAAATGGTTCAGGACATCAAGCTTCCTCGGCAACTGCTCCCCCTTTCCACGCCTGCCCTTTGTAGCGGTGCGAAGGGGAAGGTATAAACGGACCGAGGTTCCAGCGTTCCCACTGGGCATCCACAGTCTCTATGGTGGTGTCATCCATAACGATGATATTCGGCCAGGGTCGCTTGAAATTATCCCACTTCAAGGATTTCCTGCTGCCGTCAATGCCCACTTGCGATACGCCGTGCTCATTGTGTGGCGTCAGGAATACATCCCTTTTAGGGTCTATATTATTGGCGAAATGCCATACACAGGAGGCTACATCCTCAGCAGGTACGGTATGATCAACATATACAATAAATTTTACTTTATCTATTCCTTCCTGCAATATAAGTTCCTGATGCAACTGCCGGATATGTTGCTTTCTATCTTTCTTAACTGCAACAAAAAGAACGCTGATATCCTGCTGCAGTAAAGCAGTATTAATTCCGTGTATTTCAGGAAATTGCTGTTGAATGCTTTCCGTATGTACAGTTATTGTGGAGGGTAGAACAAATTGCGCTTCTTCTGCTATTTCTTCTTCTACCTTCTCCGTTGCATCCAGAAACATCTTCCCACCGAATGCAAATTTGGAACAACTGTGATCCAGCACATCCGCTGGACCCTGACTGAGGTAGATATCCTGAATCGGGTCTACATGCTTGCTCAGCAATCGAGCCACATTTCCATAATGATGAATATCTGTATCCCCACTTGTAACAACCAGCATCTTGTTGAACATCATTTGTCCCGCTCCCCACATGGCATTCATTACTTTCTGCCCGTGTCCGGCAAATTCTTTTTCAATCCGCGCAATGGTAAGGTTGTGGAATACACCTTCAATAGGCAATTCCATATCCACCATCTCCGGCAACATGGTCATTTTGATAGGTGCAATAAATATTCTTTCCGTGGCTTTACCGATCCAAGCATCTTCCTGCGGCGGTATACCCACTATAGTGGACGGGTAAATTGCGTCCTTGCGATGCGTGATACAAGTTATATGAAACTTGGGGTACCAGTCAGCAAGAGAATAGTAACCTGTGTGGTCGCCAAACGGACCCTCCCATATCAGCTCATCAGCAGGATCCACGTAGCCTTCTATGACGAAGTCGGCATCCGCGGGGACATGTATGTCATAACCAAATCGCTCCTTGGTCAGGGTGATACATTTCACCAGTTCCACTTTTTTCTTTCGAAGAAACCCTGCCAGCATGTACTCATCCACATTAGGTGGCAACGGAGCAGTAGCGGCGTAAGTGTAAACAGGATCTCCTCCCAATACTACAGCTACCGGCATTTTCTTACCCATTTCCTGGTACTTCTTAAAATGACCCGCACTTACTTTGTGCTTATGCCAGTGCATCCCCGTTAGTGTAGGTCCAAAAACCTGCATGCGGTACATACCTACGTTGCGAATTCCATTTTCCGGATCGAGGGTATTGATAACGGGAAGGGTGATAAACGGTCCGCCGTCAGAAGGCCAGCAGGTCATTACGGGAATCTTGGTGATGTCCGGCTCTTCCATTATTACTTGCTGACAGGCTCCCTTTCCGCTGATGGTCTTTGGCATCCAGCTGGCTATTTTTCCCAGTTGTGGAAGCATCATCACCTTATCGGCTAAAGATTGTTTCGGGGACGTCAACGTCTTAAACAGCGCCTCGATATCTTCTGCTATAGTATCCAGCTTATCAACTCCCAGCGCCATGCACATCCGCTTCTCACTGCCCAATGCATTGATGAGCAGGGGGAAACCTGTTCCTGTATTCTCAAAAAGCAATGCCGGTCCCTCATTTTTAATGTAGCGGTCAGCAATTTCCGTAATCTGGAGCCGTGGATCTACAAATTCCTTTACCCTCTTGAGCTCTCCTTCCGCTTCCAGCGCTGCTACAAACTGCGCCAAACTTTTATATGCCATATCCTTATTTTAAACCTAACAAAAATAGGTAAAGAAGGTTGGCAAAAAATTAAACCTTGTAAACAGCTTTTTTCAGTGCTTAGCCGAACGACATAGTATGAAAAAAGCCCCCGACTTTCGTCGGAGGCCATTCACCATTACTAACAATTATTAAAACCTGAATCCAAGAGTCACCAGAAAGTTATTGGTTACGCGATCGATGGTTGCACCTTCATTGGCACCATCTGCTGTCGCATAATTGTATTGAACATCATAAGTAGTGGAGCGGGTATTGGCATAGGCAAAGTCAATAAAATAGCTGCGTTCGCGAATACCGGCACCAAGGGTATAGGTATTTCTGGAGAAATCGGCATCACCGGTAGCTACGCCATCCGCAAACGGGCTACCCATAATTGCATACCCACCTCTCAAACGAAATATCTCGTAAACCAACTCAGCTCCAATGCGCAAATTGTTAGCCGAGCTGTATTTAGCATCAATGGTGCTGTTCAAAGCCGTTTCGAAGGCAATATCATCTGTGCTGCCTATGCGGTTGAAATTGAAATTGGCTGCGGTGTAATCTACAAACTCATAGTCTACACTCAGGAATCCGTACTTCCCGAAAGTTAGTGCCATGCTCGCTATAGCTCTCCACGGTGTTACCAGATTGTAATCGTAACGCCCCTGTGGTGATTCCCAGGCGTATGAACCGGTGGTATCCAATGATGATTGCATATTGGTATAAAAGAAATCGGACATGCCTAAAGCAGTTGGTGTATGGATGGCACCACCCAGCCTTATGTAGTTGTTAAGCCGATAAATGATACCAAATTTGGCATTTACCCCGGCTCCGTTGGTTTCCAAGAACTCTACCTGCGACATACTGTTAAAATCGGGATGTACATTGTTCACATCCGATTCACTGAATGTAGTTGTACTCGTATAACTGATGAAAGGCACACCGATGGTCAGACCCATATACAAGCGGTTACCATAGTTGCCTGCAAAAGAAATCACCATTTCATCCATAGCACCGTTAGTTACCTGGGTCTTACTTTGTTGGATATTGCCGCCATTCACTACGCTGTAGTAGGAAGTGCTATCCCCGGGATTGGGATTCAACAGGTAGGTCTCCCAGGCCAGTCCAGCTCCAAATGGATCAGTTCCACCGGCGTTTGAAGGGTTGGTACCTCCATTGGCACTTAATTGTGCTGCATAAAACTCTGTGATGGAATTCCTGTCGTTGAAACCGGTGTATGCAATTCGGTTGTTATAGTTTTCTAATCGATTATATCCGATAGCAAAACCTCCGCCAACCCAACCCGAGCTGGCGTTCTCTTTACCTGTGTTCACTTTGCTAAAAACCAGTCCTAGGTTAGAAACATTAAAATTGTATCGGTTTGTTTCAAGCGAGTTGTTATAGAAAGAACTTTGGTTGTTAAAATTCACCAATGCTGGAGTGAAAACGAATTCAGAGCTGCGATAGATTCCAAGGCCGGCAGGGTTCATGCTGAGGGAACTGAAGTCGCCTCCCAAAGCACCGAAAGCATTGGCGCTTCCCCAGGATCGGGCGGTTCCTCCGAAATTCATCATGGAGTACCTGAGTGCATCTTCATCGCTCTGTGCCTGCATCGCAAAAGGCATAGTAAGGGCTATTGCAAGTATTGCATAAATCTTTTTCATAGTTGTAATATTTTAATTACCGAGTCTAATTCCAGTTATCAGCGAGGCCTGTTGGTGCTGCGTGAAGAAGATGAACTTCTGGTACCACTGCTGCTGCTCCTTGAGCTGCTTCCGGAAGAATAACCAGAACTTCTGGTAGAAGAACTTCCGGAAGAGCGATTCCAGCTGCCACTGCTATTGCTGCGTGAACTGTTATTATTCCTGTAGGAAGGAGTGGAAGAACCACCTGAGCGGGAAGGAGTAGTGCTTTTGATGGTACCATTATTCCGCTGCTGAGGTTGACTTCTGTTATAACCGTCACGACTTCCCTGATTGTTAGGCTGTGTATAGGTAGGCCTGGATTGCTGCGCAGGTTGTTCCTTTACAGAGCGGTCATTCCACTGATAAGTCTGATTGTTTCTGCTGGGTTGCTGCACGTCACCTTTTTGTCCGGCATCTTTGGTAGCAGGAGTATACCTTGTGGGGTTATTGCTCCTATCAGAAGTCTTAACAGCAGGATTGCTGGTTTGGGGACGTTCTTCGCTGGAGAACCTCTTCACCACTTTTACAGTTCCGGTAGCATCGGGATCGCGCTGTGCAGTGCTAAAACGGTCGCCTGTTTTTTCGCGGGTAGTGTTCTGAGCAATATTTTGGTCGGACAATTGCACGCCATCGCTGTTCACTCTATCCATATTGGCCAGCTTTTCTCTTCCATCTACGGTAAGGTCACCGCGATCATTTTGCTTGTCATAGCCGTATTCGCCCGGAGTGTAGTCACGACCACCACTGGTGTTAGATGCTGTGGCAGAGCGTGGACCGTAATAGTAACCATTGCCTGCGCCACCGCCGTAATATCCGTCATAGAAACCATTGGCATACCCATTCCAGTAACCATTATTATATCCATTCCAGTAGCCGTTGTTCCAGCTGTTCCAGCCCCAGGGATTGCCCCATCCGCCGCCCCAGCCCCATGGGTTGCCCCATGCGTATCCGGGATAGCCCCAGCCATAACCAGGATAACCCCAGCCACCGCCCCAGCCCCATGGGTTACCCCATCCGGCATTCCAGCCCCAGCCTGCATTCCATCCACCCCATGAGTTCCAGCCAACATTCCAGCCCCAGCCACTGTTCCACATCCATGGATTGTAACAAGGGGAATAGAAACCAAAACCGTAGTAAGGAGTGTAGAAGCGGTTGATGCTGTTCACATAACTCACGTCATCCCACTGATTGTCGTCGTAGTAGTAATTATTCACAACATAGCTATCTCCATCCTCGTCGTAGTATTTCTCAGAGGAGAAGTCATCGGAATACACCCTGTATTCATTGTCACCGTAATCGTAGGTGTCAGCTGAATTGGACGGGGAGGTATACGTTTCTGTAGTAGTACTTCCGTTGTTCTGTCCGGGAGTATAGTACAGATCGTCGTAGACTTGCGCCTGAACGTTTGAAAATCCTTGTAAAAACAAGATTCCGATAAGGGCTGCGGGGATTATCAATGTGCGTTTCATAATAACTAATTTATGTTTACTAATGCTTGCTGTGAGCTTTTGTAATTTTGCTTCCATTAGTAATTATTCAAACATCATACCAAACTTACGAAATGGCGGATAAGATAACAAGCAGGAGTGCAGATTACGCGCAATGGTACACCGATCTGGTGCTGCAAAGTGGACTGGCAGAGTACTCTCCGGTAAGGGGCAGCATGGTCATCAAACCTCATGGATGGGCCATTTGGGAGGAGATGAAGTCTATATTGGACAAGAAATTCAAGGAAACGGGACATGTGAATGCCAGTTTCCCGCTGTTGATTCCTAAAAGCTTTTTGGAGCAAGAGGAAGGCCATGCCGAAGGATTCGCCAAAGAATGTGCTGTAGTTACGCATTACCGCTTGAAAACCGACCCCGATAACAAGGGAAAGCTGATGGTAGATCCTGATTCCCAACTGGAGGAGGAACTGATTATCCGTCCGACGTCGGAGACCATTATCTGGAATTGCTATAAAAACTGGATCCAAAGCTATCGCGATTTACCTATCCTTATCAATCAGTGGGCCAATGTTATGCGCTGGGAAATGCGCACGCGATTATTTCTGCGAACATCAGAATTTCACTGGCAGGAAGGCCACACAGCGCATGCCACCAGTGAGGAAGCCATAGCTGAAACAGAACAGATGTTGCATGTTTATGCAGATTTTATGGAAACGTATATGGCCATACCGGTCATCAAAGGCATTAAAACTCCCGGAGAGCGTTTTGCCGGTGCGGTTGAAACTTATTGTGTGGAGGCGCTGATGCAAGATGGCAAAGCACTCCAGATGGGCACATCCCACTTTCTGGGACAAAACTTCGCTAAGGCATTCGATGTAACTTTCTTAACCCGAGACAATAAGTCGGAATATGCCTGGGCTACCTCATGGGGTGTCAGCACCCGGATGATGGGCGCCTTAATTATGGTTCACAGCGATGATGACGGGCTGGTTTTACCTCCAAAGCTGGCACCATTGCAAGTGGTTATTGTGCCCATTTTTAGAAACGAAGAGCAACTGGAACAAATCAGGCAAAAAGCAAATGGTATCATCAGTGCATTAAAGAGCCAGGGAATTAGTGTGAAGCTGGATGATAATGACCAATATAAACCGGGCTGGAAATTTGCAGAGTACGAATTAAAGGGCGTACCTGTTCGCCTGGCGATGGGCATGCGCGACCTGGAAAACGGAACTGTAGAGATAGCCCGAAGAGATACCAAAGAAAAATCCACCGTTGATCTGGAAGGCGTGGAAGATCGCATTATTGCCTTGTTGGAAACAATTCAACATGATATGTATGAGAAAGCCCTGCAGTTCAGAGCTGATAGCACCCACCGGGTGGACGACTGGGACACTTTTGTTGCCACGCTGGAAGAGAAAGGTGGATTTATAGAGGCCCACTGGGATGGCACGGAAGCAACAGAACAGAAGATTAAGGAACTAACAAAGGCAACCATTAGGTGTATACCCCTAGAAGGCGACATGACACCGGGAAAATGCGTATACAGCGGCGCTCCCAGCCAACGCAGGGTATTGTTCGCAAAAGCCTATTGATAGCTCAATAATTGTTACAACAGCTCTATCTGATAGTAAAGCATGGCATTAGCGGGCACGAGACCTCCATATCCGCCACTCCGACCATAAGCCTGATCGGGGTGTAGCCATACTTCGAAGATATCACCTTGGCGCATGATGGAAAGAATGGTATTCCATCCGCTGATGGCACTGCCTGTTTCGAGTATGCGGGCCGTACCGGAATCGTAGGTATTTTCCAGCACAGCACCATCTGCCAGTTTACTGATAAAATGTACTTGTACCTGCTGCTGATGTGCAGGGTACTCGCCCTTCCCTTGCTGCAAAACCCGGTAGAGCACTCCCTCTTCAGGTTCCACAATAGAGGGTAATTTCCGAAGACTATCCAGTATGGTTTCCGCTTGCAGCAGGTTCTGTGCAGCAAGTACAGGAGCCCGCTCACTTACATAAGTATTGATCATTCGGTTGGCCGCTTCCTGTTTAAATGGCTGCTCTGCATTGTTTAGAATGCCGTCGATGGCAGCTGCCATGGCATCATAGTTAAGCGTATCGAATCCCTGTGAACGGAGCACCCTTCCCACATTCATCCCCATGGCATAGCTTACTGAATCGAGCCTTGACCCGAGATTTTCCTGTGGAGAATGTGTCACGGCTGGCTGGCTGGTTTCATTGCACGCTGAGAGTAAAACTGCAAGGGCGACAATTACCAATACAAGTATATCTTTAAACATATATATAATTTAGGCAGGTTGACATTTCTGCCAATCTGCCCGGTATTTAAAAAATGATTAATTATTCCAATTCAGTTTATTGATATTCTTTCCACAGATTTCTCCAAGGATAACACCTTGAACACAAGCCTGACGATAGTGGATGCCACCGTAAATCCTGGAAATGGCTGCTTCATTGGAAGCTTCTTTGAAAGAATTGAAGGATCTGGCCGGATGTACCCCAGCATGGCTGTCATCAGTGAAAATGTAGTGCTTGCCATAGATACTTTCCATCACAGTCGCGAATGCGCCCATATTGGTGGAGTGTCCGGATGTATACTCAGGGAATGGTGGAGTTCCTACAATAGTGGTAAAGGTGGGATCTATATGATCTATTATGTAAGTGACGGGACGCACCAGATTGTAGATATACTTGTTATGCCAGCAGGTTACAAAAGCATCGTGTAATGACAAGCCCAACTTGGCATAGACATATGCTGCTTTACCCAAGTCTTCACCTTCCTGATCAATGACCTGTTTTGCAATAGCTACGGCATGCCCCGGAGGCGTGAAAGTTGCTCCCGGATCATCGGCCCAAAACAATGCAATAGCCACATGCTCGGGTTCAGCTGCATTCACCAGCTCTGCTACTTCCATGGCCTGCTTATACATGATAGATGATGGATCGGTGGAATAGGCATAAGGAGGTACTGCAATTGCCTGCTCGACACTGCTGGCAACAAATGGGCGTACATTCCCCCAATAGGGTTGTAGTGCAGGTGCAAATGCGGGAGGGGTGGGTACCCAAGCAGATTCGCCTGTTACAGGAATGTAATCTGCAGGGAAGTTATTGAGATGTGCCTGATGACCGCCATCTGTCTTGGAATATTCAAAGACAGCCTCTGCCACCGCCTTGCCAAATGTCATAGAACGTTCCAATACAGCAGGGGAAACATTATCAAATGAATTTTCAAAATCAGTATGTATGTTTTGCAATGTTGTGCTGTTCTCGCTCGAAACGTTATCCATTAATAAACTAAGAATGGTAAACATGGCTTCATTGGCACAAATCCCCCAATGATAATCTTTGTTTTCCTCTATCAGCGGCAAGGCACCTAATTCATTGAGTTGGCCGGCCATTGATAATTTATTAGGGATACCCGGTTGTACTGATTCATAAAGCGCCAGTCCGGTATATCCAAATGCTCTGGCTGCAACAGGGGGCGTCCATCCGGGAGATTCCTTTACCATTTTCAGCATATGCCCCATATAGGTTTGGGGGATTTCTGAGGAATATGCAGCAGCTGCAACGTTTCCAAATGGTTCATAATCAGGAGTATTCAAATCCTCCTTGGCGCAACTCCAAATAAGGGTTGTCAATAGTAATAAGATTGCGAAGCTTCGGGTAAACATCGTTTTCATAGTGTTTATTTTTATGCAAAAAGAACACAGAAAGGGATGTTCCTATAGGAATTTGTTCAAACCTATTCTTAACGATATCAATGCACCGTAAATAAGTTTTAACAATAAGTAAAGGGCATTATAATTCAAATATATGGCCTGACGGAAGCTCCACCGGCTCCTCCCCTGCTGCAAACCAGCGTGCTGAAAGTGCTCCCTTTAGTATAGCTTTTTTACCATGCACCTCCAGCCAGCTGCCTTCACGTAGTCCGAGCACCGGCTGCGTATTAAAGTGATGAAATTCATTGATTCTTGTTTCTCTTGTCTCCCCCATGTGTGTGCTGTTAACATCAGGATCCAGATAGTGGGGGTTCAAATTAAAGGGGAGCAACTGCAAAGCGTCGAAGGAGGGTGGATAAACAATAGGCATGTCATTGGTTGTACCAATAGTTAATCCGGTAATATTACTACCGGCACTGGTCCCCATGTACGGCATGCCTTCTCGAATCCGTTGTCGTAACAGTTCTATTAAATCCATCTTATACAGTTCATTAAGCAACACAAAAGTATTTCCGCCGCCGGTAAAGACTCCATCGGCAGCCTGAATGGCAGCCTTGGTGTCGGTATATTCATGAATTCCTTTTACAGAAAGCTGGATAGAGCTAAACGCATTTCTTACTTTTTCGGTATAACTATCGTGGCTGATACCGGATGGCCGAGCAAAAGGTATAAAAACAATGTTTCCCTTCGGCGGAAAGAAGGTTTTTACAGAAGGAAGTATATACTCGAGATAAGATGATCCGTGAAGGGTAGAAGTACTTACAACCAATAAATTTGGAGCTGTCATATAATATATTTTAATAATTCAAACTACCTGGTCAACTATATAGACCCGCTGTATTTAATCCAATTCCATATAGTCCAGGTCTTTGCCATAGGTATCCTGCAAAGGTAGCAATGCAAAAAATGCAGCCATCATGCATATCATACCGACAATAGTAGCAGCCGGTACTGCACTGAATTTGTCGTTAAAAAATTGATAGGATAATGTTACCGGTATAACTGAACCCCGAACAAAATTGGGGACTGTTGTGGTAACGGTAGATCTTATGTTGGTGCCAAATTGTTCGCTGGCCATGGTTACAAACAGTGCCCAGTATCCCGCACTAAAGCCAAGTGCAAAACAAAGGAAATAGAAATAGAAGAGACTGATATCGCGGGAATAGAGGTAAAGCAGAATGACTCCTGTGCAACCAATGATATAGTAGAGGACTACTTTCTTTCTCGACTTAATGAGCTGGCTGATCATGCCACTTGCAAAGTCCCCTACTGAAAGACCTACATAACACCAGAGAATAGCCCATTTAGCCTCTACTCCACCCTGCACTCCAATAATATCACTCAGTTCAGGAGAAAGGATTACAAGAATACCTATCACAAACCAAATTGGTACACCAATGAGAATACAAAGTGCATATTTATACAGCCGCCTTCCATCTGTAAACAGCTTTAGGAACCGGAGACTCGTGCCCGTTTCCATTTTTACTTTATGGAACATACCCGACTCGTAGGTGCCGATTCGCAATACAAGCAAGGCCAGCCCCAGTCCTCCTCCTACATAATAAGAAGTTTGCCATTGAAAGTTATCTGCAACCAGCGCGCCCACAACAGCCCCCAATGCGCCGAAGGTCACCACCACCATGGTTCCATAACCCCGGTTTTCCTTTGTCATGGTTTCATTTACCAGGGTAATACCGGCACCCAATTCTCCGGCAAGACCTATTCCGGCCATTAATCTCAAAATGGCATATTGGTCCATATTCACCACCATTCCATTCAGGATATTAGCAACCGAATACAGAAAAATAGATCCGTACAAAACGGATATCCGCCCCTTCATATCACCCAAAATGCCCCAAAGAATTCCACCAATGAGCATTCCCGCCATTTGCATATTCAGCAGAAAAAGTCCTTTATCTACGAGTTCCTGCCCAGAGTAACCCAGGGCAGAAAGACTGGGGCCGCGCACTATTCCAAAAAGAATGAGGTCGTAAATGTCGACGAAATAACCCAGGGCTGCGACAATTACAGTAACATTGAATACGCGCTCAGTGAGTGGTCGGTGCTGGGTCATTGATTGTGCTATTCCAAAATATCAGGTTTTCGCTCATACACCATAAATGTATGGTCATAAGGATTCTTCTCGTCCATCAATCTTTCGTCTGAATCAGTAAGTACCCACTCATCGGGGTCAGGTTGAGGAAAGAAGGTATCCCCTTCGAATGTTTCGTGGATGCGGGTAAGGTAGATTCTTTGGCAGTAGGGCAATGCCTGGCGGTAAATTTCACCTCCACCCAGTACCATTACTTCCTGTTCATCTTTTAACACAGTATGGTTCAATGCATCCTGAACCGAATGCACCACTATACTATCATCGGCTTTGAATTGCTGATCTCTTGTAATAATGATAAACTTCCTTCCGGGCAGGACCTTGTTCCCTAATGCATTGTATGTTTTCCTTCCCAATATACACCAATGTCCCATGGTTGTTTCCCTGAAGAAACGCAAATCGGATGGTAGCTTCTTCCAGGGCATATCGCCATTATGACCAATTACATCATTTTCTGCACATGCTACAATTATGGCCAACCTCATACACTGACGTTTGCTTTGATATGTGGATGTGGGTCATAGTTGAGTAAAGTAAAGTCTTCGAACTGAAAACTGAATATATCCTTGACGTTCGGGTTTATCACCATAGTTGGTAGTGGTCTGGGCTCACGGGTCAGTTGCAGCGCAGCCAATTCAAGGTGGTCATTGTAGAGGTGTGCATCCCCGAATGTATGCACGAATGTACCCGGCTCCAAACCGGTTACCTGCGCCATCATCATGGTAAGCAGAGCATACGATGCGATGTTGAATGGCACCCCTAAAAAAGTATCTGCACTGCGCTGATAAAGCTGGCAGGACAACTTACCATCTGCGACATAAAACTGAAACAGACAATGACAGGGAGGAAGTGCCATATTATCGACATCGGCCACATTCCAGGCACTTACTATGATTCTTCTGGAATCCGGTTTGTTGCGAATGGTTTCTACAGCCTGAGCAATCTGGTCAATTTTTCTTCCGTCTGGTGTAGGCCAGCTTCTCCACTGGTGACCGTAGACAGGCCCCAGGTTCCCCTCTGCATCTGCCCATTCATCCCAAATCCGCACACCATTTTCCTTTAGGTAGGCAATGTTGGTATCACCTTTAAGAAACCATAGTAATTCGTAGATAATAGACCGCAGGTGAAGCTTTTTTGTCGTCACCAAGGGAAAGCCCTTCTGAAGATCAAATCGCATCTGATAGCCAAATATGCTCTTGGTACCGGTTCCGGTACGATCGGATTTTACGAATCCTTCATCCAGGATTTTCTTCAATAAGTCATGGTATTCCTGCATTTCCCAAAAATAGGAAACTACCGCCGATGTGTTGTACTACATGTTGCCAATGCGAGGTAGTATCAACATACTTTCAACAGGCTTTAGAAAAACTTCGGAGTAAACATGAACTGGAGGTAGGTAAATACCCCTGAGTTCCCGCCATTAGGCCCCACATTCTTGATTTGCTGCATGGTGGAGGAAGCTGCCATGTAACAAGCACCAAACTGAATCTGGACATTATCGGCAAACTGGTGATTGACAATCCAGTCTATCTCCGTTCCCAGGTAAGGATCGGCTGCAGTGCCGGGATTCTCCGCACTATTGATATTATTGGCAGATGCAAAATAATGCAGGTGTAGCCAAGTATTCCACTTACTGTTCAGCTTAAAGGTAGAGCGAACATAAAAGTCCTGTAAACCTGCATTCCCGAATGGGCTGGCTACATAGAAATAGTCCATGAATCCGTAAAACTTGTGGTTGATGCCGTAAGTTGGATTGAAGAATCTGTTCACTGTATCTTCAAGGTTTAATCCATCACTTCCCGAAGCGATATCAAAACCGGGAGTAATATTGACTTTACCATTGGCCAAAACACCTGTAACATGTAGGTTCACCAATGAGGTTTCCAAAGTGTTACCACCATTGTCCTTACCTCTTTGCATATAAAACTCCCCGCCAATCGACAGGTTATCGGTCAACTTAAACTCCAGCATTGTACCTGCTGTGATGCGTGAATTAACGCCGTCGGCAATACTATTTCCGGCAGTATCTATCTGAAATCGCTGAAAATCATCTTTGAACATTAATATGGAGCCGGAAAATTTCTGATGTTGCTTGTGCAACCATACCATTTGAAAGGATTTATACAAGTTACCGTTAAAGGTCGTTCCGAACACACGTGGAGCCTCCTGATTGAAGCCCGCGCCGGCATGCAGGGTCCAGCCATTATCCTCCAGAATAAACAAAGCTGCATCATGCCTGATACCCTGAGGAGCCCAGTCCAGATTGCTAAGGAAGCGTCCGCCATCATAATTCAGTTCTTGTCTACCCAAGCGCAGTCCGAATTTATCCAAACGGTGTGTAGAGTCAATTGCCTTTCCCATAAAATTCATCTGGGCATAACCCTGGTACATGGAGAAATTGGCTTCACTGGCTGCGTTAAAAGTATTTTGCCCCCATACATAAACATATTGCGGTTGTACCACTACCTCCACCTTTGGGCTTGTATAAGCAAATTGCAGGCGGATACGGTCGTTGGTATGAAATCCAGCTTCCGCTCCGCTAGGAGGTAAAGTCAGATACCCATCCCTGTACTCCATTCGGGGTTTCACCTGCATTCCAAGTGATGTAGTTTGTGCCTGACTTACTGTAAAACAGCATAGAAGGAAAAAGAGGGTACAGGTAGGTTTCATTGATTAAAATTTGTGCGAAACTATTGCAGAAACCCAAATGTATTGTAAATGATGTTCAAATAATTGTAAATGAATCCTAAATACAGGCCTATTTATCAACGCTTTGTCTCGGTCTTTCGAGCGTTTGCAGGAGCAAAGAAATTAGCATGACAGCGATGCACGCCAAAACGTTGTACCATAGGTAGCTGATACTCGGTTTCGGCAAATCCCAACCATACCTATTTGCAAAATCTATATAAAAAATACCTGACTGGGTTATAATTGCTGCAATAAATACTGCTCGTCCGCGGACGTGTTTCAGTAAAAGTGCTGTAAGAAATATTCCTAAAATGGTGCCGTAAAACAGACTCCCGATAATATTCACAGCTTCAATCAAGTTATCAAACAAGGAGGCTACCATAGCGAAGATGATGGCCAGCGTTCCAAAAAGCAAGGTAAATGCCCTTGAAGCAATAACATAGTGGGTTGCGGAGGCTTCCCTGCGCAGTAGTCGTTTATAAATATCAATGGCAAAAGTCCCGGCAAGGGCATTTATTTCGGAAGAGGTAGAACTCATGCTGGCAGAAAAAATAACCGCAAACAGAAGACCCACTATTCCAATAGGCAGGTATTGCTGCACAAAGGTCATGAAGATATAGTCATTCTCATTTCCCGCCCCTGGATTATTGGCATAGATAATGGCATCCATTCTCCCTTTGATTGCTTCCTCCTGCGTGCGCACTTCGCTCAATGCTGCACGTGAATCGCCGGTCAGTTCACCAGATTGCTGCAATTCTTCAATAGCTTGCTGGAGGGTAACTTCCCGTTCGCTTGCCAGCTTATCCCAATCCCTGGCTGTTGATTCCAGTTCAGCCCCGTAAGAAGATTGCATGGCATTGTCCCACTCGAGTTCATTGAAATAGGCCGGCGGTGTATTAAGTTGGTAAAAAACAAACACCAGCACACCGGTTAGCAGTATAAAGAACTGCATGGGAATTTTCACTAAGCCATTGAACATGAGTCCTAATCTACTTTGTTTGGCGCTGGATCCTCCCAGGTACCTCGCTACCTGGCTCTGATCGCATCCAAAATAACTTAGCTGTAAGAAGAAACCTCCCAATAATCCACTCCAAAGCGTGTACCGATTATTTAAGTCCAATTTGTAATCGATGATTTCCATCTTGCCCATTGCTCCTGCCAATTTGAGTGAATTGAGCAGGCCTCCTGTTTCGCGCAAATGCCATAGCAAGAATCCAAAGGCGACAAACATTCCTGCAAAAATCACAGCCATCTGTTGCTTATGTGTCACTGCTACGGCTCTTGTTCCGCCCGTAAGGACATATAAGGTTACCAGTACGCCAATAAACAGGATAGTGGAATTGAGCTCCCAGCCTATCAGTTTGGAAATGATAATGGAAGGAGCATAAATGGTAATGCCCGCAGCCAGACCTCTTTGAATGAGAAACAGGGATGCAGCAAGTGTTCTGGTTTGTATACCAAACCTGGACTCCAGGTATTCATATGCTGTAAACACCTTCAACCGATAGTAAACGGGGATAAAAAAAACAGCCACAATAATCATGGCAAGTGGCAGTCCAAAGTAAAACTGAATAAAACCCATGCCACTTTCATAGGCCTGGCCGGGAGTGGATAGAAACGTAATGGCACTTGCCTGTGTAGCCATCACACTCAATCCTATCTCCCACCAGCGATTTTCGTTGTTACCGCGTAAGTATGCTTCCATACTGGAAGACTGCCTGGTTCTCCAGATACCATAGCCGACAATGCCGAATAAGGTACACATCAATACAACCCAGTCCAGCGCCGTCATTGCAGGTAGTTAGTTAAATAGATGTAGAGAAGAATTTGCAGGAATAAGAATACCATTAAAGAAAAGTACCATTTTCTCCAGTAACCCCGCTCCTCTCCGTTCTCCCTATTGGTTTCCATGTTCCAAATCAATTATATTAAATAACAATTTATAAGCCCCGGAAACGCCGGCAGGAAGTTGCCTGAAAAAACTTATCCCTGTATACACAAATACACCTTTCCCGTACTCTCCAATCATGAGTGCCCCATTGGCCATTTCTTCGCCGGGGTCTTGAAAGCCCAGAGGGAATACGTACCGTTCATCAGCTTCTCCTGCATAATACAGACCACGTTCCTGCACCCAGCCATTAAAGTCCTCTTGGGTTATGGAATTAGGCTGTAGAAAAACCGGATGATTGGTCAGTAAAAAAGCGACCGGAGAGAACTCATTGGTGGTGCGTGCTCTAGTTACTGCAAAGGGATAAGGACCTATGCTGCTGCCACCTTCATCATTGCCCATCGTGAAATTATTGCGGGTATTGTATTGTACAATCAATGTCCCTCCCTGTTGAACAAACTCCAAAAGTTGCTGGCTTCCTGCCACCAATTCCTCCGCCACATTATAAGCTCGAATACCTGTCATGACAACATCGAAATCATTCAGGTTGGTATTGGCAAGATCTTCAGGCTGCAGGGTTGTAATATTCAAACCGGCTGCTTTAAGTGATTCGTCTACCCAGTCGCCGGCGCCTTCCAGATAAGCAATCTTCCTGGCAGGGACCTTCCAGGGTAATACCACTGCATTTTTATCTGCAGATTCCATCACACTGTACGCCGGAATATGATCGTATGCCAGCGTTGTTACCTGTTGGTTAAAGCTGTTGGTTCCCTGATCGAAATGGGGAGAGAGTATACCCTCCGTAGCATCCTGTGCAGGCAAAACCTCGAAGTCAAGAACTTTGGTACTATTTGAAGCAAGGGTCAAATTATAATAGGGAGGTGTTACAGTCCAGCCCGGAGGCGCAGTTAATACAAGCTTTCCGGTTGGATTACCCTCTCTGTTATGCACTTCTACATTAACAATGGAAGCTTTGTTGCTTGTAAAAAGCGGTACTTCCTGAATCATTTTAACAGTTACTGCAGGCAACACCTGCACCGGCTGGTAGATTTCACCTTTTGCCGGATCAATATATTTGCTCACAAGTGATCTGGTGAATACTATCTCTTCCCCGTCAATCAGCAGTCTAAACTCCACCATGGGCAATTCATCGTACATGGGAAGACCAATTAATTGGCGATCTGCCACTTCGTACATACTGTTAAAAGGAGCTTTTAACCAGTAGGGAGTAGCGTTGGGATATCCGTCGAATGCTATCTGCAAAGTATCAGAGTAAATTATATTTTTTTCAATTTTAATATCTACTTGCTTTGTATAATCCTTTACCACCATGCTTTTCAGAACCACGGGATATCCGCTTCCAACCAGTACGTCAAAACGAGCCTGAATTTCTTTTTCATCATTCCTTATATCTGTTACGACCGGTTCAGCCCATAAACCAATGGCAGCGGCAATACAGGAGGCAATCTGTTGCTGATCCGGACCATAGGTTTGTACACCTCCTTTTCCCAATAATTTATACAATTGGACCAGGGCCGGCACACTTTCTTCGGGATGCAGGAAATCATAGTTGGCAATGATAGCTTCTATAGCTGCCTCCCATTCCTCACCGCCTTTTATGTCTGGCCAGCGATAAGGCATGTACAAAGGATCGATTTTTCCCTCAGGAACTGCACCTTTCAGTAAAATAAGGTATTCAGGCTGGCTACCACGGTAGGGAGAGACACCAAACCCCTGGCTTCGGTGCTGGCTTCTTGCCTTTCCTGCTAATTCACCATAGGAGGTCCCCAGGAAAGGGTCGTATTCACCCACATCTAAAGTAAAGACAGTTTTATTATCTACCCGATCCGGCAAGGTATTATCCCACCAGGAAGAGGCATTCCAGAAGACACGATTTACCTGCCATGTAGAGGTGTATTGCAATTGATTCGGAAATTGCATTGGATCTGCTGCCGCCTCAAATGCCTCCAATGCAAGAATAGCACTGGTAGTGTGGTGGCCGTGTCCTGCTCTTTCATCGGGCGGGAAGCGGGTAATGATAATATCGGGTTTGAAATTTCTGATTACCCATACCACATCCGCCAGAATTGAATCTTTACCCCAGAGGCTCAGGGTTTCGTCGGCACTTTTAGAATAACCGAAATCCACCGCACGCGTAAAGAATTGCCGGGCACCATCGATGGATCGCGCGGCCATTAATTCTGAAGCCCGGATAAGTCCCAAATATTTACCCTGCTCTTCCCCAATGAGATTCTGTCCGCCATCCCCCCTTGTCAATGACAAATAGGCCGTTTCAAATTGCCTGCCATTGGCCAGGTAGGTAAGCATGCGGGTATTTTCATCATCAGGATGAGCTGCAATGTAAAGGACTCTGGTAGTCTGGCGCAGTTTATTTAACTCCTTATAAAGTTGGCTGCTACTCCATTGATCCTGCTGTGCATGCAGAACAATTGTATTACAAGAAAAGAGCAGAGAAAAGAAAATCAGTTTACGAAAGTTCACTTATTGACGTATTGATAGACGCCAAAAATAAGGAACTGAATTTGGATGGAAGTCCTTTAGGTGTAAGGAAGGATATTTTCAGACAGATGAAGGAAACTTCAGTGTCATTACATAGTTGATACCCGGAACGGCATTTCCGGACTCCAGCAAACGCCCTTCCAGGGACTGACGGATATAAGAGGTAAGCAGATTATAGCCTCCGGAGACATTGAGCACTTTAATTCTTTTGGTTTCATCCACCGTAAAAACAATGATGATATCTTTTGTTCCTGCAGGAACATTGCCGCTTTTAGTCAGTGATTCAGCTGAAGGAAGGTAGCTGCTGGCTTCAGAGGAGGGATTTTGCTGCACCTGATCTGTTACCTGCAACTCCTGACGGAAGTTTCCCAATGCATAACCTGAAAAGAAACTCAGGAGCATCATTGATAACAATATTAGTCTCATGCGCAATTTCATAAAAGCCTGTAGTTCAGTATTAAATGTTAAGGTAAATGTACGGCATTCCCTATTTCCTACTTACCTTTTAACCAAATTTAACCTTAAGACGTTCAGGTGTTACGAAATGTTACAGCATTAGAAAAAAAAATTTCAGTTTTGATGCAGAAAAAAGCTCTAATTGAAAATTGAGGGAAAAACGATATGGGTTACCGGTGCGTCATCGGGCATCGGCAGAGCAATTGCTATTGAGCTCGCTAAGTCCGGTGGACGGTTGATTCTGTCCGCCAGGAGCAGGGAAGGCTTGCAAAGCACCCAAAAAGTTTGTCTGCAGTATACCGAGATGGCAGAGGTAGTGGTGATGGATGTAGCATCTGAATCATCTATCATGGAGGCATGGAAGCAAGTGCAGGAAACAGTGGATGTGGTCGATATCCTCATCAACAACAGCGGTATCAGTCAGCGGGCAACGGCAGCATCCACGACAATGGCTGTCGCACGCCAGATTATGGAGGTTAACTACTTCGGCGCTATTCAACTCAGTAAGCTGGTATTGCCGGGTATGCTGCGACAACGTTCCGGGTATATCGTTGTAACGGGCAGCCTATCGGGGAAATTCGGCTGGAAACAGCGTAGTTCCTATGCAGCATCCAAATTTGCACTGCAAGGCTACTATGAATCACTGCGTGCTGAGACGGCAGACCAGCAAGTGCAGGTGATGATGGTAATCCCCGGTCGCATTAAGACCGATATCTCGTTGCATTCGGTTACTGCAGATGGTACCCAGAACCAAAAGATGGATAAGGCGCAGGAAGGCGGTATTCCGGCAGATGTCTGCGCCAGGAAAGTGGTAAAAGGTATCATAGCCGACAAAAAGGAAATTATTATTTCAGGGTTTGAAAGGCTCATGATTACGATACGTTTTCTGGCTCCATGGCTGTATTATCGCATAGCCGCCAAAAGGGATCCGAACATCTGAGCGCTTTACCTTTACTTTGTAACCTAATATGGCACAGCAACCAATCATCTGCGGAATTCAGCAAATGGGCATAGGTAACCCTTATGTGCATGAAGCCTGGAAATGGTACCGCCATCACTTTGGGATGGATATCAAGATTTTTGAGGAGGCGGCAGAAGCGAATCTGATGCTACCTTATACCGGCGGCCAGCCTCATAAGCGCCACGCAGTGCTTGCCATCAACCTGAATGGTGGTGGCGGATTCGAAATATGGCAATATACGAGCAGGAAGCCCGTCGCTCCCGCTTTTGATTTGCAATATGGTGATCTGGGTATCTATATCTGCAAGATTAAAAGTAAGGATGTAAAGCGCAGCTATCAGCAAATGAAAGATGCGGGTGCCGAGGTACTGGGCGAAGTGGTCCCCAATCCTGCCGGCAAGCCTCATTTCTTTGTCAAAGACCTTTACGGTAATATTTTTGAAGTGGTGGCATCTGATGATTGGTTCACCAAACAAAAACATCTTTCGGGTGGTGTTTATGGTGCTGTCATCGGCGTCACTGATATGCAAAAGTCCCTACAGTTTTATAAAGATATCCTGGGCTACGACACCGTACTTTTTGATGAAACCGGCGTTTTTGAGGACACGAAGGCCCTCCCCGGAGGATCACATATTTCCCGAAGGGTTTTGCTTTCTCACTCGCAACCCAGGACAGGACCTTTCAGTAAAATGCTGGGATCATCGAGAATAGAACTGGTGCAGGTACAAGGAAGAACACCCGAAAAGATATTTCGCGATCGCTATTGGGGCGATCTCGGCTTCATTCATCTTTGCTACGATATAGTGGGCATGAAGGCTATGGAAGAGCTCTGTACGTCAAAGGGCTATCCCTTTACCGTCGATAGTTCCAATAGTTTCGATATGGGCGAAGCGGCAGGACATTTCAGCTATATAGAGGATCCTGATGGTGCTTTAATTGAGTTTGTAGAAACCCATAAAATCCCCATTTTCAAGAAAATTGGGTGGTACCTGGATTTGCGAAAGCGCGACAGAACAGCATCATTACCTACATGGATGCTGAAGGCGTTGTCTGTGAACAGGCAGAAAGACTAGCTACGGTAACGCAAGGTGGAGGGAGCGACACCTATTTCATCCGACAAAGAAAGTTCGGGAAAATGAATATTACAGCCAATGCGAATGATGGCAAGGTGATGTACTGCGTGATCGTAGCAATACAGCAGTTCTCTTCCAATAGAGCTGCTCATCCTGCATGGTATACCGCCTGAGGTTTTATCCAGCAATTGTTCCACCAGCACGCCTCTGCTTACATCAGTGCCATTTAACGTATCTGACAACCGATCGATGATATCTGCTGCATAAAGAGGATCCAATTCGATATCAGTATCTCTTTTTCGATTATCGTAGCTAATCTCATTCACCATGCCATTTCCCAGCACACATAGATAAAAGTCAATTATGTGCCTGTAGTGCTGACCTATTGATGCGTCACTTAAAGCCGAAAGTGGAAGCCGATACTGGCTGACAGCTGTTTCTAAAAGCAGATCTTTCAATTGTTGCAACATACCTAATGTAGCCGACTTAATATCCATTCTGCAAAAATAAGGCTAACTATGTTCTTTCCACTCTCTACAGGCAACATACCTGTGTAAAAAATTGTAAATAAATCATAAATCTGGGCTCTTGCTCAGGTAGTCAATCGTTGAAAGAAGATTGGTGAAGGACTTGTAATAAGTGAAAGGAAGTGTGCCATTCAGGTAGTCATTCGCCATAGCGTTTATAGCTGATGTATCCAGACTGCTCACCTCCGGCATGGCCGCCAATACCGCTGATGCCCAGCTGCTGTGGTAACTTTTTATCCAGTTATCATAGTCCGTAAAATACAACCTAAAGTACCATCTGTTGGTCAGTTTATTGGTAAGTACTTTTGTTATATAGTCTAACCTTTTATATCTGGCTAACCAATGAAGGTAGGCACTCTCTGTCAATGGTATTTTATTGTTGATTAAAACGTGTGTAAGTGCTTTCCCGGCTGGCATCACCAGCTGCTGCTGAAGCTTACCTGATCTTTTTAATGTTGTATCACTATTGACAGCAAGGGTGTAAATGTCCCTGCTGAAGTAAGGATTAAACACTTTAAAATATTTACCGGCAAACCTTGTAGTGACACTGTTAAAGTTCCTCCTGTGATAATAATAGTCGGTGAGATAAACCGCATCACCTTGTTGCGGTGCCAGCTTCAATTGCTGGTAAATAACATCATTGATAGTGTCCTTGGTTTCTTTTTCGGACCGCTCAAATATTTCATACCTGGTTTTTACCTCCGACATTTTTCTGATTTCTTCGGCAATTTCAGCAAGTGACGGTGACCTGGAAAGTCCAACAGGCAAATAGTAGCTGCGCAGCAACTCACCACCGAAGGAAGAAAAGAATGTATCAGCAAGGGCAGCCTGTTGGGTATAGGAAACCACTGCATGTGCATGCGAAAGTGCGTTGAGGGAACCTTCGTAGCTTGAATTCACCAACTCCATATACCGGGGAATGTTTTCATGGAAAGTGGTATTCTTTTCCAGGTCGTAAAATGCGTGCTGCACTTGTACCCGTTTTGCCAGTTTTCTGGCAACGGAAACATCCATGCTATTCGAAAAACCGTGGGTATAAGTATGCAATTTCTGCTTGCCCGGTAAACTTGCCGCCAGGGTGGCGCGACTATCCAATCCTGATGTCAGCGCAAGAGAAATATGATCGCTTAGCTGCAAACCACGATGAACATGACTGTAGAAAGCCTGCTGCAGCTGTCCGGCACTTGCAGGAGCACCCGGAAGCGGGAAAGCCCATCCTGTCTGTGATTCCATTTGTAAGTGTGGTCGGCAAAGCAGGGTAAAGCAGCAGCCTTCCTCCAAGGTCTTCACTTCATTGTATAACGTACTTTTGCCTAATGTACAATTGATAACCAGCAGACAAGCCAGGGCTGTCGTGTCAAAAGTCAGGCTCTTAGCCTTCCGTAATTCCAGCAATGAAGTACTGACAAGTATTTCATTGTCTGACTCAAGAACATACAGACAATATAGTCGATACGGATCCGTAAATATGGCTACCTGTTGCCGTTGCTTATCAATCAGAATAAAGGTTCCACTCCCTTCTGTTTCATTGTAGAATTTTGCAACCCCATTCTTTGCCAGCACAACCAGGTCCTTACTGGCAGCCCAACCTGAACCGCTATTACATAACAAATAACCATATGTAATTCCGATATAATCCGTGTGTTCATCTATTTGCAGCGCTTTAGCACTTCTATCTGCAGCAGAAAATGCAACTTCCACACCCGAGCCAGTATTTATTTTGATCAGCATACTTTTAACTGAACTTTTACAATTACCGGAATGTATTACATCCGGATATATCTATTTTTGCAATTATAACGATCAAATACATTTAACATGAAAAAAACAACGTTCCTTCTTGGCTTCATCAGTCTAATCACCACTGCAGCCTTCAGCCAGGCACCCGTAGATGGCTTTTATCCCGGTAAAGGTAATGGAGCTGTTGCGGTATCCGGTTCTTTTGAACAATACGATTCATTTTTTCTGGGTAATGGTTCCGAAGCCAACTGGGCTGGCGATTACAATGTAAATTCCATTAGCCTTTATGGAACTTATGGCATTACGGAAGATTTGGGTATCGCCGTTTCCATTCCATATATAATGATTAGCACTATTAATTTCCAGGGAGACGATGTTACACGCAAAGATTTACAGGATATTAATATCTATGCAAAATACCGGGCATTCGACAAGGATTTTGGTTCCTGGTCCTTAGCCATATCACCTGCATTAGGCTTCTTCACTCCATTAACCAACTACACTGTAGATTTCTATGGCGTCGGACAACAAGCCACAGGTTTTGACCTTCGAGGTATCGCCATGGCAACTTTCGATAACGGGCTGTTTGCTGAACTTCAGGGAAGCGGATTGGTGCGTTTTAACCCTGCTCCCAGTGGATCTACCTTTAATGTAAAAGCCGGGTACTTCAACAGTAAATGGTATGCAGATATTTACTACAGCATTCAAAGTATTCCCGGTGGAGAAGACCTTCCGGATCCAGAAGATTTTGAAGCGCTGGGTGTGAGCTTTAGTAAAATTGGACTAACCGTTGCATATAATGTAACCAATGCCATAGGAATTTATGCAGGCGGCGCTTACGTTATTGACGGATTGAGTGTGGGACAGTCCACAAGATATAGTGGCGGCGCAGTCTGGCGCTTCTAATTTAATTTGTCAGGTATTTGATTTCAATCGAAGCTCACTCTGGACAGTTGCAGGTGCCGGCTTGGTATACATCATTGCCAGCGCTCCGACAACATAGGCGTACAGGAATAGATTGTTCCCCGAAATAAACAGAAAAGCAATCTGTGCAAAACAAACAAAGTCTATCAACGCCCATCTGGTAATCGCAGTTGCTCGCCATTCCCCCAACTTTTCATCATCGGCTATGTCCTTAGCTGCAATAGCAGCGGTTCGTTGCCGGTAGAAATAGAATGCATAAAATAGTAATAGCAATACCAGCGCCATGTCAATGCTCAACATCAAATCACCCGGAGTAAACGAAGCATCCGATGGAATGACAAATACAACAAGGCAAGCAAAGATTATGTGCCCGGACATAATTGCGTAGAAGATAATTTGCATTTGCTGCAAAAACTTATTGGTATTCATATAGATAATTGTTTTATAATCCAGTTGTCAATAATATGAAACAATTCATCCTGTTCGGTTTCATTGTGCATCTCATGGTACAAACCAGTCAATTCAACGTAATCAACATTTGAATGATTCTCACAAAAAAGGGCTGAAGCTGAATGATCTGTTATCTTATCTCCCGAACCATGAACTACCAGCATCGGTAATTGGAGAGCTCCCTGGTGTTGCAACAGTTGCTCGCCCTTGTCAACAATAGCCAGAAATGCCGCAGGAGTGATCTTTCCGTGCACCAATGGGTCTGCAGTGTAGGCACGCGCAACTTCAGGCGGATGTGCCAGCAGTCCGGCATCCAGCTCAACAGGTTGAGAAAGGGCCGGAAATACTTTTGCCACCAGTTTTCCCAGTTGAATCCGCCATGCAGGAGGATCAAATGCCAGCCGAAGCCATGGAGAGGTAGCAATATAGCCGCGAACCTTTCCGGAACGATTAATGCTATGTGCTAATGTAATAAGACCACCCATACTATGTCCGTACAAAAAAACAGGACACTCAGGCGTTTTGGTTAGTACATCATTCAAGAGTAAATCGGCCTGATCTAAATAGTCGGTAAAAGCAGCCACATGCCCTCTTTTACCCTGCGACTTGCCATGACCCACCAAATCAATTGCCGAAACTGCCATTTGTCTTTCGGTAAAGAAAGTTGCCACATGCGCATACCTGCCGGAATGATCGCTTTGGCCGTGAATCAATGCAATATGGGCCTTCGGATGGTCGGCCGGCATCCATTCCTGCACATGCAGATTATGCCCTTTCCAGTTGAGGTAATATGCGGTATGCTTCATACTCCACAAAATAAAACTAAATTTAGCTTTGAATAGAAAAAAGCCTCATGAAGAAAGGTATAAAAATCGCATTTACCCTGCTCAAACTAGTGCTGGTATTAGCCGTTTTATTTTTTGGTGGAATTATCCTTTACGGAACTATTACCGAATACAAGCCAAAACCGGAGAGCCATGAAGCTATAAGCGTTAATGAAGTACCAGGCTCTCAAACACCCTCTGATACCATACGACTCCTGAACTGGAACATTGGTTTTGGTGGACTGGGGGCAGAGATGGATTTTTTTTATGATGGCGGAAAATCAGTCAGAGCACCCCGAACGGTCTGGGATAAGGACATGAATGGTATCCTGCAAACGCTCACGCAATCTTCTAATATCGATTTCTACCTGCTGCAAGAGGTGGATGTAGCATCGAAAAGAAGTTATTTTGTAAATCAGTTCGATAGTATTGGAGATTACTTGCAGCGATATGCATCGGCCTTTGCTGTAAACTACAATGTACAGCATGTCCCGCTTCCATTCACCCGACCATTGGGAAAAGTTTATAGTGGTGTGGCTACATTTTCAGCACACCAGGTTGCAGAAGCCCAGCGCTATCAGTATCCGGGGTCCTTTCCATGGCCCACCCGCATCTTCTTTCTCGACCGATGTTTCCTCGTTACAGCAATTCCCTGGAAGAGCAGTACGCTGCTGGTTATCAATACACATAATTCTGCATATGATGAGACAGGGGAGCTAAAGGCGCAGGAAATGGCGATGCTGATGAATTACGCCACTGATGCATATAAAAAAGGCCACTATGTTATTATTGGCGGCGATTTTAATCAGTGTCCGCCCGGCTTTAACCCCCATGCGTATGAACCGGACGGCTTTACAGGTTTCGCTCCCCCTGCAATGCCTGATAGTTTTATACCCGATGGTTGGAAGACAGCCTTTGATGATCAGGTTCCGACCAACCGACATTTAGACCGACCGTTTTCAGATGCCAGCTTCAAGACAGTAATTGATTTCTATATCGTATCTCCCAATGTGCAAATTCAAACCATTCAAGGTATTGATCTGAATTTTGCCTACTCCGACCATCAACCTGTATATTTGGAAGTAACACTGGATTGATTATGGCATTTTATCTTGCGATTGACCAGGGCACCACCTCCTGCCGAAGTATCATTTTCAATGAAGCTTTTGAAGAGGTAAGCAGGGCGCAGGCTACATTTCCGCAGCTGTTTCCTCAACCTGGTTGGGTAGAACATGATCCAAATGTAATTCTGGATACACAGACTGCTACCATCCGAAGAGCATTAAACGAAGCGAACCTCACGCCTGATGACATTATCGCCGCAGGCATCACCAACCAGCGGGAAACCACTGTTGTATGGAATCGGCACACCGGCATACCGGTTTATCCAGCAATTGTCTGGCAGGACAGACGAACGGCTGCATTTTGCGCAACGCTGGAATCGCGCGGACTCGCCCCGGAAATTAAAGAGCGCACAGGTTTATTGCCTGATGCCTATTTCAGTGCATCAAAAATCAAGTGGATTCTAGATAATGTAGCCGGCGCCAGAGCTCAGGCAGAACGTGGTGATTTACTTTTTGGCACCATAGACACCTGGCTGTTATGGAATTTTACTAAAGGCAAAGTGCACGCCACTGATGCCAGCAATGCATCCCGAACCATGCTTCTCAATATTCAAACAGGCGACTGGGACCCAGTATTGCTGGAGCTTTTTACTATTCCTACATCTATGCTTCCCGAGGTATACAACAGTCATCAGTATTATGGACCGCTGCATCTGGATGAAAACACCATTCCTGTAATGGCAGTTGCAGGCGATCAGCAAGCAGCCCTTTACGGTCAAGGCTGCACCGAACCGGGCATGGCCAAAAACACCTATGGAACAGGCTGTTTTCTGCTGATGCAAACCGGAAAGCATCCGGTATTTTCCGAACATGGTCTTCTCACTACCATTGCGTGGAAGCTGAACGGAGAATTGCATTATGCATTGGAAGGAAGTGTCTTCACGGCAGGTGCAGCGGTGCAATGGTTGCGGGATGAACTGGGCTTAATTGCTAATGCCTCCGAAACGGAGACCATTACCGCGTCCCTGAGCAGCAATGACGGTGTCTACCTGGTTCCGGCATTCACAGGAATGGGAGCACCCTGGTGGAATATGGAAGCGCGCGGAACATTGACCGGTCTGACCAGAGGAACCGGAAAGGCACATATTGTGAGAGCTGTGCTTGAAAGTATTGCCTACCAGACCTGTGATGTGGTGCGCCTCATGGAAAAAGAGAGTTCACTGCAACTATCCAGTTTACGTGTTGACGGTGGCGCCACCTCCAACAACTGGTTAATGCAATTTCAAAGCGATTTGCTGGGCATTAACGTAGAACGTTCTTCTTATCTGGAGGTTACCGCGCGCGGAGTAGCGATGCTGGCAGCAGGTAAAGCGGCCGACACCAGAAAAGATTACCACCCCTTCCGTCCCATTCAATCGCAGGAAACCGCAGGAACGCTGCTTGAGGAGTGGCATGAGGCTGTTAGAAAGGCTTTGCATTCCAGCTGAAATAAAGCGGGCTTTAACGGCTACTGCAGATGGCTTATCTTTGCGGGGCTAAATCAATAATACCATGAATTACGATGTAATTGTGATCGGGAGTGGTCCCGGCGGATACGTAACAGCCATCAGGGCTTCCCAGTTAGGCATGAAGACAGCTATTGTAGAAAAGGCCGAGTTAGGTGGTGTATGCCTTAATTGGGGATGTATTCCTACCAAAGCCTTATTGAAAAGTGCTCAGGTTTTCAGTTATATGCAACACGCTGCTGATTACGGTATAAAAATTGAAGGCGCCGAAGCAGATTTCGGAGGCATGATTAACCGCAGCCGTGAAGTGGCTAATGGCATGAGCAAAGGGATTCAATTCCTGATGAAAAAGAACAAGATTGATGTAATAACAGGTACCGCCATGTTGCGTCCCGGAAAAAATGTGGAAGTGACAGATGCTGCCGGTGCGAAGCAAACTTACACCGCTGCAAATATCATCATCGCCACTGGTTCGCGCTCCCGCGATCTTCCTGCCATGAAGCAAGACGGCAAAAAAATTATCGGATACCGGGAAGCGATGACACTTCCGCAGCAACCTTCCAGCATGGTAGTGGTTGGCGCCGGAGCCATTGGAGTGGAGTTTGCCTATTTCTATAATGCTGTAGGCACCAAAGTAACTGTTGTTGAATATATGGATAGGCTGGTTCCTGTGGAAGATGAAGAAATTTCCAAAGAACTGGGCCGCAATTTCCGGAAACAAGGCATTGACGTGATGACCTCTGCCAGTGTAGAATCGGTGGACACTTCAGGCGAAGGATGCAAAGTTCGTGTGAAGACATCCAAAGGCGAAGAGATTATTGAGTGCGACATAGTTTTGAGTGCTGCCGGAGTAGTTGCCAATATTGAAAACATAGGACTTGAAATTTGCAGTATTCAAACGGAAAAAGGAAAAATCAAAGTTGACGAATACTATCGCACTAATGTTCCCGGCTATTATGCTATTGGTGATGTAGTACACGGACCGGCATTAGCACACGTTGCAAGTGCAGAAGGAATTACATGCGTGGAAGCTATTGCAGGATTACAACCCGAGGTTATCGATTACAACAATCTGCCCGGTTGTACTTATTGCTCTCCTGAAATTGCCTCTGTTGGATACACTGAAAAAGCCGCAATCGAAGCAGGATATAAGGTTAAGGTTGGAAAATTCCCCTTTTCAGCATCGGGTAAGGCTAAAGCGGCGGGAGCTCCTGAAGGTTTTGTCAAGGTAATTTTCGATGCAGAGTATGGTGAATTCCTCGGAGCCCACATGATTGGTGCCAACGTAACGGAAATGATTGCTGAGGTAGTAGCTGCCAGGAAACTGGAAACTACCGGTCACGAGATTATCAAAACCGTGCATCCCCACCCTACCATGAGTGAAGCCCTGATGGAAGCAGCAGCTGCTGCCTACGACGAGGTAATTCATCTTTAATATTCATCAGCTATCAACTAACAAAAACGGCACGTCCAATGGACGTGCCGTTTTTTTGATTACCGAAAGTCTTAGAGAATTTGGATACATTCTGTTGTGCTGTGCATTTCGTCAGACAAGCGCAACATGTACATTCCTGCCGGAAGTTGATCGACATTTACGTTGGCGTATCCTCCGTTTAAATTTAGGTTGGGCTGCAGCATAACACGCTGACCGTTGAGGTCATACATTTCTAGCATGGTATTTTGTTGCCAGCCATCACCGGCAAAAATCTGAAAAGCATTACTGGCAGGATTTGGAGCAACAATCAGTCTGTCCGCATCTATATCTTCAATAGCTGTTACACTGCCATCGCTGGTGCAAGCTTTTAAGGTTACTGTATAGAAATTGGCAGGCGTATAAACATTCTTTACCAGCAACTCCACTTCTCCCTCTCCCGGATATTCATCTGTATAGAAATAATAGCTGAAGTAGGAAGCTGTACCCTCGTATAAATACATATTTGCCACTTCCACATCAGGCGGATAACAAACATCGGTGCAAATACTGGAAGCCCAACCGGATGGCAGGTCTTCTGATAACCTCAAGATTTCCAGATAGGAATCTGCGGTTGCTGTATTTGCCAGATCCACAGAGGTAATGATAGTCATACCGGGATCATCCTGAATGCAATCTTCTTCATAATCGACTAAATAAAATACACCATTGGGAATAGAGTCTTCCTCCACAGGAGGTTCCTCTCCGAAATAGCTGAATATGGTATTACTCATTTTATCAGGATACCTGTCAAACCATTCCTGGGCATCATAAACAGTACCATCAGGATTAATGAAAAATGCACAGTTGGGATTGGTACCAAAATTTAGCCACCAATCATTGCAGGGTGTGTCCAGTAGTACTGGAACATTGACAGGATGGGTGGTTTGCATGGTAGCAACAATATCTTTTCTTTCACCGTAAGTGAGAGGCTGGGATATCAAAATTTCTTCTGCATAATTGGCCGCTCCGATATTTACTGCATTAAAATAAGGACTTGGGTCAGTAGGGTGCGCCTCTACCGTATTTACTACATATATATTGATAAAGTCACCAAATACACTTTGTAACATATTGATTTTATCAATCTGCCATCTGTATACAAAACAGCTGTAACTGGAACTGATAAGCATCATGGGCTTGCCGTCCTCCAGAATTTCAGATGCAGTATAGGCTGTACCTTCCACATCATAAAGGGTAAAGTCATTGATGAGAGCCCCTTCAAAAGGCCCTTCCAGTTCATCCGAAATTTCCGGAAAGAATGGTATCTCACAAACGGCTTCACTATCTGCCGGAAGGTATCCATCGGTAACCGAAGGAGCTAGTGCTACTTGAGCCTGAGATGATGAATGAATAATAAGTGGTAATAAAAAAAGACTAATTTTCAGGTGCTTTGTCATAATCCGATATTAATGGGAAGATGCATTTAGAACACCTACAGGTAGATATTTGTTTACATCTTAGCAAATAATCATCAGGTATGTGACAATTTACTTGCAATTAAAATGGATAAGACCTAAAAACTTACTAAATAGTAAGGATTTTGTGACAAAACAAATTAATCCACATTATCATGTAAGAAGCTATTATTGCGCTTTATTCCGGCATCCTTATCCTCACCAGGAGTCAGCGAATACTTGCTAAAACTGTCATCAGAGGACTCAGGAGTGTCATTTAGATGGATATTCCGTCGCATGTACGCAGGTGTTTTCTCCAGCTCATCCAGGTTATTTAACTTGAGACTTAGTGACTTCAATCTTTTTATCCGTTCATCATCCTGTTGGTGGATTCTTCTCAGCTTATCCTTGTTATCGGCAAGATTAGGCCGGGCTTCCATACGGCGAATGGGGGCTTCCATATGATTGTCCTCGTCATGCTCCTCTTCCACATCTTTTTGCATATAGACTTTCATGCCCATATCATCATCAGCAGCCTCTGTCTCGTCATTCATCCCGACAGCATCGTCCTCTTCCTTTTCGTCCTCATACATGGAACCGTCAAACTCGAATGAAAATTGTCTGGGCTTTCCATTATCTGTAGTTAGTTCAAACTTTACCGTAGTGTCTTCATTTTTCGGCGTGTCATTTTCTTGTTTCAGAAAGGGAGTTTCGGGCGTCTGATTCGTTGGGAAATGTTCTTCGGCAGACTGTTCCGGAGTGTCTGCTTTTTCCTCAGAACCCAGCGTCATGCGGATAACCGTTTCTTTTGACTGCCTGTCCTTGCGTTCTTTCTCTGTCTCAAATCCGGTAGCAATCAATGTAACGAGAATATCATCTTCCAGTGCGCTATCAGAACAATTGCCCCAGATAATATCACAATCGTTTCCGGCAGCCTCCTGCACAAACTCGGTTATTTCTGAAATCTCATCCATAAGCACCGGCTTGGCACCTGAAGAAATATTCAATAGAATATTGGTAGCTCCACTGATATCGCTATCGTTCAACAATGGAGATGCCAGCGCATTCTTGACCGCTTCCAGCGCGCGATTTTCCCCATTGGCTCTTGCGGAGCCCATAATGGCCAAACCACTATTGCGCAATACGGTCTTTACATCTTCAAAGTCTACGTTCACATATCCGGGAACGGTAATAATTTCGGCAATTCCCTTTGCAGCAGTAGCAAGAATATCGTCTGCTTTAGCAAATGCTGCGTTGAATTCCAGATTACCGTATATCTCCCGCAATTTATCGTTCGAAATGATCAGGATAGCATCGACATTATCGCGCATCTCCTTCAGCCCTTGCTCAGCCTGTTGCCTGCGTCGCTTACCTTCAAATCCAAAGGGCATGGTTATAATACCGATTGTTAAGATACCCTGCTCTCTGGCAGTCCTTGCAATAACAGGCGCACCACCTGTACCGGTTCCACCACCCATTCCCGCGGTAACAAATACCATCTCGGTATTTTTCTCCAGCAAGTCTTTCACTTCTTTCAAAGATTCCATAGTGGCATCTTTTCCTGTAGAAGGATGAGAGCCTGCTCCCCTTCCCTTGGTAAGGCCGGGAC
>ERZ888423.49-NODE-49-length-108234-cov-16.321523_pt1 | contig 108234 bp, 85 predicted proteins | sample MGYA00520523_ERZ888423 | MGnify/ENA primary metagenome ERZ888423 (study PRJEB32303, sample SAMEA104408611) | aquatic metagenome | biome: Brackish water; feature: Pelagic; material: water | place: Baltic Sea | collected 2014-06-08T10:24:00 | depth 30,27 m ...
GCATATAATTTAGATTTTTAATCTAAGTTTTTATGTTTTAATAATTTTAAAATCTTATTTTTTTGATAAAATAATTTATTTATACTCATTTTATTAAAAAGCACAATTTTATTTTATTAATTCGAAATCACTTCATACCTTTGTAACCGATAACAAAAGAGGAAAAATTTGAACTGATTGCAACCTCATTAAAAAAATGCTAAAGCAGTATTCCTACTCCTTTATGCATTTTGCAATCCTTTTTTTCTCGCTTAATTTATAATAAATTTAATTATGGCTTATTTATTTACGTCAGAATCTGTGAGTGAAGGACATCCTGACAAAGTTGCGGATCAAATTTCAGACGCATTAATTGACAATTTTTTAGCATTTGACCCTGAGTCAAAAGTAGCTTGTGAAACATTAGTAACCACTGGACAAGTAATTTTAGCTGGTGAAGTGAAATCTAATACTTACTTAGATGTTCAAACTATCGCAAGAGATGTAATCAAGAAAATTGGTTATACCAAAAGCGAATATATGTTTGAAGCTGATTCTTGTGGTGTTTTATCTGCGATTCATGAACAATCTGCTGACATTAATCAAGGTGTGGACAGAGCTAATAAAGAAGAACAGGGTGCGGGTGACCAAGGAATGATGTTTGGTTATGCCACAAACGAAACTGCAGAGTTCATGCCGTTAGCCTTAAAATTATCGCATCAATTATTGCAAGATTTAGCTGATTTGAGAAGAGAAAACGCAGCAATTACTTACTTACGTCCAGACGCAAAATCGCAAGTTACTTTGGAATATTCTGATGATAACAAACCTGTTCGCATTGATGCCATTGTGGTTTCTACGCAACACGATGATTTTGCTGACGAGCCAACTATGTTAGCTAAAATTAAAAAAGATATTATTGAGATTTTGATTCCGAGAGTAATTGCTAAAAACCCTCAATATGCTCATTTATTTAATGATGCCATTAAATACCATATTAATCCAACAGGGAAATTCGTAATTGGAGGACCTCACGGAGATACTGGTTTAACAGGAAGAAAAATTATTGTAGATACCTATGGTGGAAAAGGTGCTCACGGTGGTGGTGCATTCTCTGGAAAAGACCCATCTAAAGTTGACCGTTCTGCTGCTTATGCTACTCGTCATATTGCTAAAAATTTAGCTGCTGCTGGTGTGGCTGACGAAATTTTAGTTCAAGTTTCTTATGCCATTGGCGTTGCAGAGCCTACGTCAATTAACGTAAACACTTACGGTACTGCTAAAGTGAATTTAACAGACGGAGAAATCAGTAAAGTTGTAGAGAGCATTTTTGATATGCGTCCGTATTTTATTGAACAACGATTGAAATTAAGAAATCCAATTTATAGTGAAACTGCAGCTTATGGTCACATGGGAAGAACTCCTGAAACCATAACCAAGACTTTTTCTGCTCCAGGTGGTTTAACAAAAACAGTAACCGTTGAATTATTTACTTGGGAAAAATTAGATTTTGTAGACCAAGTAAAAACTGCTTTTAAGCTATAATTGATATTGTATAAATAAAAAGCCTGACTAATAAGTCAGGCTTTTTTGTAGTATAGCATTTTTATAAATTATATTTTAAACTCAAAATCAAATAACGGGGTTGCACTCTATAACTTGAAAACGAGCTGGTACCCCCTAACTGACTAAAACTATTTGTATCTAATGATTTTGTCTCTAGTAAATTAGTTCCAGAAAGTTTCCATTCCCATTTACTGTCTTTTTTCTGATACATAATATTAGCAGATAAAAAATCATATTCGCTATCAATCGTTTTTGACTTGTTATAATTATGGAAAAAGTTATATTCTGAAGTGAATGAAAATGCCTCTAAAAAATAATACTCCAAAGTTAACGAAGGACTATCTGTGTATACAGTATCAGAGAAATTATCGCTAATTGAATAACTGTATGATAATCCTAAATTAGGGAATTGTTTATAATTGGTAGAAAAACCTAACGTATAATTTTGACTAACTGATTCAGTTGTTTGAATATTAGTTGGATTATTATTAGGATCAGTATCTGAATCTGGGAAAACACGGATATTGTTGAATTTATTCCATCCAATAGAAACTCTTGCATTTGCTTTATAATATTTAAAAAACGAACGTCCATAATTTGCGCTTCCTGAAAAAGATTCTTCTGGGAAATTTGAATTCATATTTACTGCAGAAGAAACTTGATTAACTCCAGTTAACAAAGCTTTATTCTTAATCGCGTCAAGCTGTTTTGTATACGTTAAATTAGCAAAAATATTTTCAAAATTAAACATATTGTATTTAAAATAGCGCAAAGAATGTACTTGAGAAGTTGAATTCTCTAAAAATCGATTACCACTAAACAAGCTGTTATAGTTTGAAAAAACATAGCCTTGAGCTAATTTATTAATATCTGTAAAATTATTACTGAAGGAGTAATTATAAGTCAATGTTTCCGATTTTTTGATTTGCCATAAAGCATACACATCAGGCAAAACTCTTGTAAACGATTGCTTATTTGAAGTGCTAAGTTGCGCATCATTCATATTATATTGGTGTACACTAAAACCTGGATTAAAAGTAAATTTTCCAGTTAAAAATTTAAAATGTACTCCTAAAAAAACATCTTTAAATGTATAATTAACATCATTACTATTTTCGGAAGCTGTTAAATTATTTTGAGAACCATTGTCTAAAATTTGAAAAATCGAAGAATCAAAATTTTGATACGAATAGGTATTTCCTAAAGTTAAATTGATATTGCTTTTAGGAGTTACCATGTAATAATAATCAAATTTAGCATCTATTTTATTCGTTGTTACAAATCTTTTTTGATTAATATCATCTCTAGTTTGTCTAGTATTATAACCAGACAACAAGAAGGGTTGTGTTGCTAAATTAGCATTGTACAATGGATCTTCATCTTGATATAAGTGTTGAATTTCTACAGCAAATACGTGTTTATCATTTAAAGTATAATAATAATTTAGGTTTTGATTAAATGAAAATGGATTTTGTTTTTTGTTGGTATACACATCAGAAAGTAAGTTAGAAAAAAGACTCGTGTTTTCCTTTTGGTCTGAAAATTTAACTAAAGCATCATAATCAAAATGCATTTTTTCAGAAGGCACATAACTTGAGCTCAGTTTAAATAAAGCCTGTTTACTGTCTTGTCTAGTAAAATCTTCTTTCGTTTCAGAAATTGTTTGAGTAGTTCCATTTGGTAAATTATCGGTACGATTAGAAACCGATTTGGTTTCGATTTCGGTTTTATTGCCCAATACAATTCCGAATCCACTTAATGTCCATGCTTTAGAAGGATTAAAACTAAAATTAGCTGCTCCAAAAGACGATTCAATGTTAGCTGCTTGATTATTTCTTAGCCCCATAATTCCTAAATCATTTGAAACCACATTGAATGAAGAGCCTCCTTTTCGCATCATATTTTTGAATCCGCCAGTGAATTTAAAATAATCTTGAGCAGTTAAAGGCAGTTCGCCAATATTATTTTTATTACCTATGACATTAATACTGAATTTTGGATTGTAATAAAATAGTTTCGGATTAACAATGTAACGATCTGCTTTGTTTCCCATTCCAATTCCAATTCCAGCCATCATATCTCCAAACCAAAAGTTCTTTTTGCCTTGTTTCAACTTAATATTAATGGCTACATTCTCTTCATTATTTTCAAGTCCTTTTAAATTAGACACTTCATTATAATTTCGTAAAACTTGTATCTTTTCTAAGGCATCTGCTGGAATATTTTTAGTGGCTAATTTGGTATCGCCATCAAAGAAATCTTTCCCTTCAACCATTATTTTTTGTACTTTTTTTCCTTCCACTTCAATTTCACCATCTTTATTTACTTCAACCCCCGGTAATTTTTTTAAAACGTCTTCGAGTTTTCGTTCGGTACCATTCTTAAAAGAATCTGCATTATAAATAATAGTGTCTCCAGAGATAGAAACGGGCATTTCATATACAATCTCTAATTCTTTTAACTGAGTTCCTTCCTTTAAATTGATAGGATAATTCATCGTTGTAGTTCCTGTAGTTACCGTTTTTTCATACGATTGAAAACCAATGTAACTTGCTTTGATTGTATAGGCTGTGTTTGCTTTTAAATTGAGTATAAATTTTCCAGCTTCGTTAGTAATGGCATAGGCGTCCATGGCTTTTGTTGCTTGATTGACAGCCATAATATTTGCCATATCCAATCCTACACCAGAAGAATCTTTGACGGTTCCTTCAAATCGAATATTTTGTGAAAAAACACTTGAAGTAAGCGTCAGAATGAATAATATAATTAATTTTTTCATTTATGATTTTATGATTGTTTGCTTATCTACCCATTCTAAATTGCATACGATTTCCGCCACCAGGACCACTATTCATCTCTTGCATTTCTTCCATTTTTTTCTTTATGATGTCATTATATTCATTTTGAGAAACTTCTTTTCCTTTTGCAACCGGTTTAATTTCAACTTTGTCTTTAGAATTCAATACAATTTTAGAACATAAAATAATGGTTTTACCATCGCTCACTTCTAAAATTAATCCTGGTAAACCCCAATAATTTTCTGGCCCTTGATTCACTGGAATTTCCGGACAATACCAGGCAGTAATGGTGTTTTCTTTTGGCATTTCCCAATCTTTTGTGAAATTGGTTTTACTAGTTTTAGTAGAATCTTTTGCTACTTCCGTTTTTTCAGCATTTTTTGCTTCAGCTTCCTTTTTTTCACGATTTTTAAATCTAAAATTTCTAAAATCTGATTCATTCGCCTTTACAACCGCTGTAGCTTTAAAACAGGTATAAATACCTATTTGTTTGGATTCTCCTTCCATTTTCCACTCATATTTTGGCAAGGAATCTTTAATTAAAAATTCTTTTCCAAAAAACTCACGATCTACAATATATTGTTTTTCTTTTACATTCTTATAATGGGTACCTCCACCGCCCATCATTGAAGTCATCATTCTGCCTCCACCTTGTTGACCTGGCGCATCTAATTTCTCTGCTTCTTTATAAATTGATGCTGACTTGTCAAAGTTTAACACAAATGTTTTTTCAAACATTTTTCGCATACGCTCTTCAATTTGCTTTTGCATTTCTGGCGTCATGTCTTTATTTCCACTAAATCCTTTTGTAAATTCGGCAGTACTTGTTTTTGACTCATAAACGGCCATTCCTTGAAAATTCTGTGCTTGAGCAATGCTACAGATCAAAATAAGCGAAGCGATAACTATTTTTTTCATTGTTTAATAGATTAGATAATTGATTAGTCTTCAAAAATGCAAATTGTTACATAATTTTACTACTAATTTTGTGTTAAAGTAGTATATTAGACACTTGAAACATAATTTAGTTTAATCCATGATCCAAAAAAAGTACCTATTGCAATTGATTTTATGCTTTTCGATTAGTTTGGGCTTTTCTCAAAATACAATTCCATCAGAAAAACTAGACAGTAATGCTTGGGAAATTGACAATTATTTAGGATTTGACAATCAAAATAATCAGTATGGAATAAAAAACAATGTTATTATTAAGCGTTCAACGACTAATTTTGAATATAAAAATATTGGACTTGGGAAAATTACTAATATAGATTTTCAAAACCCATTACAAATTATTGTTTTTTACAAAGATTTCAATACTGTAGTGCTATTAGATAACCAATTGAATGAGTTAAAACGAATCGACTTCAATTTAAACCCAGAACTAATTCAGCTTGAAGCAGTTGGTTTATCAGCTCAAAATCAATTATGGATTTATGACGGAATTACTAATAGAATTGGACTATACAACATCACAAATGACCATCTAAAATGGATTTCAACTCCTATAAAAAGTGGTATAAAAAATTACTTTTCGGATTACACCTTTTTTTATTGGATAGACCATACCAATCAATTGTTTACTTCCTCAATTTATGGCACAATTAATACGTTAGGAACAATTCCAAAACATGACAAAATGCGACTATTAAGCAATTCTACAGTGCTATATTCATATGAAAATGAAATTTATTTTTACGAAATTACAAAGGAGAGAAGTAGTAAAATTAAGTTAACTGAAAATTTCGTTGGCAATTTTTTCTTTAAAGATGGAATTTTAGCTATTTTTACCCAAAATATAATTACTAATTATAAATTAATTTTACCATAATGCACATAGCAGTAGCAGGAAATATTGGCGCCGGAAAAACAACCCTAACTCGTTTATTAGCCAAACATTATAAGTGGGAACCACACTTTGAAGATGTAGTAGACAATCCTTATTTAGATGATTTTTATCATCAAATGGAACGATGGAGTTTTAATCTTCAAATCTATTTCTTAAATAGTCGTTTTCGCCAAGTATTACAAATTAGACAGAGTGGTAAAAATATTATTCAAGATCGAACCATCTATGAAGATGCGCATATTTTTGCACCAAATCTTCATGCCATGGGATTAATGGCAAATAGAGATTACAACAATTATACTTCTCTATTTGAATTGATGGAAGGATTGGTTGGCGCACCTGATTTATTGATCTATTTAAGAAGTTCGATTCCAAATTTAGTGAGCCAAATTCATAAACGAGGAAGAGAATATGAAAATTCTATTTCAATTGATTATTTGAGTCGTTTAAATGAGCGTTATGAAGCATGGATTCAAACCTATGACAAAGGAAAATTAGTCATCATTGATGTAGATGATATTGACTTTGTTAATAATCCTGAAGATTTAGGAAACATCATCAACCGAATTGACGCCGAATTAAACGGATTATTTTAATATAAAAACGCCTCAAATTTTTAATTTGAGGCGTTTTTTAATATTATATTTTTCTATTTTCCTAAAGCGGCAATTTTAGCATCAACTTCCATTTCAGATCCTTCAAAAACTTTTTCTTCCAAAGTTTCTTTACCATTTACCATTGTAGTTAAAGTAACCGTAGCTTTTACTTTTCCGTCAGCTACTTTAGTTTTGATAACTTTAATGTCTTTAATTATTTTATCATGATTACAATTTGGTCCGTGCTCATGAGCTGCTTCACCAATGTATTTACCGTTTTCATCATATTGTGACATGCATTTTTCTATACATTCTTCAGAACATCCGTTTGCTTCACACATTTTAGCACATTCATCTTTTGTCATTGTAGCGCATTTTGATAAATCGCATTTGCTTTCTGTGCAAACAACTTCTTTTTTATCACCTGAACAACATGCTCCATTTTCTGTTGTAGCACTATGACCTCCTAAAATTGGCGCAATTACTAAACCAATTAAACACGTTAATTTGATTAAGATGTTCATTGAAGGTCCAGAAGTATCTTTAAATGGATCTCCAACCGTATCACCAGTTACAGCTGCTTTGTGCGCATCAGAACCTTTGAATGTCATTTCTCCATTAATTTCTACTCCTGCTTCAAAAGATTTTTTAGCATTATCCCAAGCACCACCTGCATTGTTTTGGAACACAGCCCAAAGTACACCTGAAACGGTAACTCCTGCCATATAACCACCTAACATTTCAGCGATTAATTGATTATCATCTGGGTAAACTAATTTCCCTAAAAGTACAATTGCAATTGGAAAACCAATCGTTAAAATACCTGGCAACATCATTTCGCGTAAAGCGGCTTTAGTTGAAATTTCCACACATTTACCATATTCTGGTTTGCCAGTTCCTTCCATAATTCCTGGAATTTCTTTGAACTGACGACGTACTTCATATACCATATCCATTGCAGCTTTTCCAACAGAATTCATTGCTAATGCAGAGAAAACTACAGGAATCATTCCACCAATAAATAACATGGCTAATACTGGCGCTTTGAAAATATTAATTCCATCGATACCAGTAAACGTTACATAAGCAGCAAATAAAGCTAACGATGTTAAGGCTGCAGAAGCGATTGCGAAACCTTTTCCTGTTGCCGCAGTTGTATTTCCTACTGAATCTAAAATATCGGTACGCGTACGAACTTCTTTTGGTAATTCACTCATTTCGGCAATTCCACCTGCGTTATCAGAAATAGGTCCGAATGCATCGATTGCTAATTGCATTGCTGTTGTAGCCATCATAGCTGAAGCTGCTAAAGCCACACCATAAAAACCTGCAAAAGCATACGAAGACCAAATTGCCGCAGCAAATAAAATCACTGTTGGGAAAGTCGAAATCATACCCGTTGCTAAACCAGCGATTACGTTAGTTCCTGCTCCTGTTGATGATTTTTGTACAATTGCCAAAACTGGTTTTGTTCCTAATCCTGTGTAATATTCAGTTACTGATGAAATTGCTCCACCAACTATCAATCCTACAATAGTAGCATAGAAAACACGCATTGAAGATATTTCTTTCAATCCTTCACCATAGAATTCCATTGTCATTACTTCTGGTAACATAAATTTTACTAAGAAGAAACAAGAAATTGCAGTTAATACAATTGAAACCCAATTTCCTTTGTTTAAAGCTCCTTGTACTTGTGCTTCTTTAGCGTCATCGCTTGAAATTTTAACTAACATTGTTCCAATGATAGAAAATAAAATTCCGAAACCAGCAATTGCCATTGGTAATAAAATTGGCCCGATACCTCCAAAAGCATCATCAATTTTACCACCCATATCTTTAATTACATAATTTCCTAATACCATAGCAGCTAAAACAGTTGCAACATATGAACCAAATAAATCGGCACCCATTCCTGCAACATCTCCTACGTTATCTCCTACGTTGTCAGCAATAGTCGCTGGATTTCTTGGGTCATCTTCTGGAATTCCTGCTTCTACTTTTCCAACTAAATCAGCACCAACGTCAGCAGCTTTGGTATAGATACCACCACCCACACGTGCAAATAATGCAATAGATTCAGCTCCTAATGAGAAACCAGCTAATGTTTCTAAAACTACGGTCATATCTTCCGTGTTTGTCCAAACACCGCCTGGCATAAAATATCTAAATAATAGTATGAAGAAACCTGTTAATCCCAATACGGCTAAACCAGCTACTCCTAAGCCCATTACTGTTCCACCACTAAAAGATACTTTTAATGCTTGAGGTAAACTAGTACGAGCAGCTTGTGTAGTTCTTACATTTGTTTTAGTAGCAATTTTCATACCCATATTTCCAGCTAATGCTGAAAAGAAAGCTCCGAAAATAAATGCTATAACAATAAATAAATGTGTTTTAACTCCTGGAATAAAAGTAATTCCTGCTAACACAACACTTGCTAAAAGAACAAATATTGCTAATAATCTGTATTCTGCTTTTAAGAAAGCTAATGCTCCTTCATAAATGTAGTCTGAAATTTCTTTCATTTTACCGTCTCCGGCATCTTGCTTTAATACCCATGCTCTTTTGGCAGCCATAAATGCTAGACCAATTAACGCCATTACTATTGGCACATAAATCATCATTGATTCCATAAAAAATAATATTTGTTCTTAATTTAATCGGATGCAAAAATAACAATTTTTTAAGAACATATACAATTTGTATTGTTTTATAAAAACAAAATTGCAAAATTTATATAGTTTTTATAAAACTATCTAGGAAGTAGAGCCATTTCAATTATAAATAAAGGAGATAATGAAATGGAAATGAATACTAAATTTTTGTATTTTATTATTTATGCAGCATTGTTTTTAAAGGTCCGGGAAAATATAACTTGGATACCCTATTCTTTAAAAAATAATATTTTTAGTTATGAAACTATTATATATTCAATGAGTTGGATTGATACATCAAATGTTGCCAGATCATTCAACAGTTCAACATTTGTGCACTAAAAATAGAACCCAAAAGAAGCTCTAACCGCAAATTTTCTGGCATTTGGCATTTCAAGATAACTTCCACGCCAAGCACAATCGATACGTAGTACTTTAAAAATATTTCCAATACCTGCATGGTATTCCCAATATATATCCTCTGGGGCAGTGTATGTTAGACCTGAAGCATTTAATAGTTTGTTTTCATTTGAAACTCTACCATAAACACCTTTAATTCCAACTATTTCGCGTAAATTCAACTTTCTTAAAAAGGGAATTCTAGAAAACAATCTTCCATTAAAATGGTGTTCAAAATGCAATGAGGCATATTCATCGGCTACAAAGTCATAATAATTTAACAAATTATAGGTGTTTTCAATTACGAACCATGATTGATTTCCAGGAATAACTCCCATTAAACCCAAAGGCACTTCGCCAAATATTTTACCCGTTTCAAAAGTGGAAAACAACCTTCCGAAACCTCCTATTAATACTGGTTGTCTATAATAAAATTGGACTTTTTGATAATCAAAGTCGCTGTTCATTACTCCTTTTAATCCTTGGCTGTAGCTTAAAAATAATCGAGCATAATTTTTGTCCACTTCTAATCGTTCAACACCATAACCTACGGTTTTTCGTTTTGGAGTGAACTCGGTTACCAAATTGATTTCCGATTGTTTGACTTCGCTTTTCGTTATTGTTTGTGAACCATCAGTATAATAATCTAAGCTGAACTGATCAGATGCTGATTTTAAGGTACGATAGGAAAAATTGGTTTGAAAAGTTAGATTTTTGAACGGTTCTATTTCGAAACCAACAGTTGTAAGATTAACTGAGGTTAATTGATTATTAACACCGCTAGCAAATAGCGCCGAGGATGCAAAACTTCTACCTAAAACATCATTTGAAGTGGTCAAACTTACACCCATTTGCTCAACATCTCTTCTATTTCCAGCTGATAATATGACGCGATTTTTCTTATCTACCATCCATTTTCCAGAAATACCATATTTGAATTTATTATCTTTAAATCCATAAGCGGTATACCCCTGTAAACGCCAAGTATCGTTTGAGCCAAAATAGGTTCTTCCGCCAAAACGTAATCGTTCTCCTTCTACATCATTGTACCCAAAACTTGAAAAAATAGGCCCATAATCCAATTTCCATTTCGGAATTTCAATATAACCACTTCCTAAAATGGTAGCTAAACTATAAATTCTTTTAAAACGAGGCACTTCCTTTAAAGTGTCTAACATTTTATAGATTCCGGCTTCATTTTTATTCAGGTTTTCAAAACGATTCTCTGCCCAAAATTCATCAGATTTATTAAAGACCGAATTGTCATAAAAATTGACTTCTTCTTTAAAAAACTTATCTTCTTTTGGTAAATTGAATTGATGATTTTTAAAAAGCGTCGTTCTTTTTCCATAAACACCTTTTGATTCTTCTTTTTTAGAAAAACTAAAATCAGACATCATATAATCTCGGGTAAGTAAAAAAACCGAATCGTTCATTACTTCAAACTCTTGCTCAATATATATTTCTTTTACCCAGTTGATGTTAGCACTTTTACTGGCTTCTAGATTTATTTTTTTTATCGCAAATGTCGTATCATTTACCCAAAAATCACCTTTAAAAGTCAATTCGTTTTTTCGGCGCGGATAATACACAATATTATAACACCATTTATTATCAATATACATACTATCAGAAAGCACATAATTGTACACATTAATTCCTGTACGAGATAATGGACTCACAAAATCTTTATCGAAAAATTTTAAGTAATTATCATAAATATCATAATCGGCATATAAATCTTTAATAAAAGTGTTTACTCCATCACCCGTTCCTAATCCCGAATTTTTATTTGCAGTGGTAATTTCTTTTGTTTTTTTAGCTTCATTATTACCATACACCTGACTTAAAGTCTCATTAATAAAAATGGGTAAAAATGTTTTTCCAGAAATTTTTGAAGTATCAATTTGTTTGAACACAAACTCCATTCCTTTAAAAACTTTACTTTTCATAAAGGCAGAATCTATTGTATTTAAATCAAACTCAACTTTTTCATATTTATCATATTGATAATGTTTGAACATCTTGAGTCCGTTTTTTCTTCTTCGTTCCCAAATTTTTCTCAAAATATCCAAGGCTGGATTATTCTTTTTGGAAGTTTTTCCAGTATAAACTGTAACTTCATTTAATGAGATTCCAGATTTTAAAACTATTTTAAGATCTTTATTGAGACCTGGAACCAATTTAAGTTCTACTTTGTCATAACCTACAAATGAAACGATTAAAATATCATAATTTCCTGCCGATTCAAAATAAAAATTACCATTATCATCTGTTATAACTCCATCTCTAGACCCTTTTAGTACAACATTTGCAAAGGCTATTGGTTCGTTCATTTCGTCTACAACCTTTCCGCCAACTTTTGTTTGACCAAAAATAATTGTTGTAAAAAATAACGTAAAAAATAAGATTTTCTTTTTCATAAATAAAACAAAAAACTTCATCGGCGTAAGGACTGATGAAGTTTCAAATATAAGACGTTTTTTACTATTTATAAGTAACTTTTTTTACCGCTTTAATAACATCTTGCGCGTTAGGCAACCATTCTTTTAATAAGGTTGGAGAATAAGGTGCTGGTGTGTCTGCCGTAGTGATTCTTTGCACAGGCGCATCAAGAAAATCAAACGCTCTTTCTTGAACCATATATGTTATTTCAGAAGCAACCGACGCAAACGGCCATGCTTCTTCTAAAACCACTAGTCTATTTGTTTTTTTCACAGAAGTTAAGATGGTTTCATAATCCATAGGACGAACCGTTCTTAAATCGATGATTTCACAAGAAATACCTTCTTTGGCTAATTCGTCAGCAGCTAAAAAAGCTTCTTTTATGATTTTTCCGAACGAAACAATAGTTACATCGGTTCCTTCTCTTTTAATATCGGCAACGCCTAATGGAATAATGTATTCACCTTCTGGAACTTCACCTTTATCGCCATACATTTGTTCCGATTCCATAAAAATTACTGGATCGTTATCTCTAATTGCTGCTTTTAACAAACCTTTAGCATCATATACAGTTGAAGGAACAACTACTTTTAAACCAGGTGTATTAGCGAACCAATTTTCAAATGCTTGAGAGTGCGTAGCTCCTAATTGACCAGCAGAAGCTGTTGGACCACGAAAAACCATTGGCATAGGAAATTGTCCAGCAGACATTTGACGCATTTTTGCTGCGTTATTGATTATCTGATCAATACCTACTAATGAGAAATTAAAGGTCATATATTCAACAATAGGACGATTTCCATTCATTGCAGAACCTACTGCAATTCCTGCAAATCCTAATTCAGCAATGGGTGTATCTATGACACGTTTAGGTCCAAATTCATCAAGCATTCCTTTTGACGCTTTGTAAGCACCATTATACTCTGCTACTTCTTCACCCATTAAATATATAGTTTCATCGCGTCGCATTTCTTCACTCATTGCTTCACAAATAGCTTCTCTAAATTGTATCGTTCTCATGAAATTAGTTTGTAATTTGAATTATGATTCGCAAAAATAGGAAAAATAAAATTATACTTATGTGTTATCATAAAAAAACGTTTTTATTTCTACTAAATCGTTTTAGCTGATAATATATTTAAAAACGAGCGATTTTAGGGTTTTAAATTACATTTTAAAAGGAAAAATTGATTTTTTAATATGATATTCATATTTATTATGCGTGCATAGTTTTTTATTTCGATTTATTTTGTAATTTCGTGGCTGTATAATAGAACACTAAATTTGAATAAAATGAAAATATTAGTTTGCATCAGTCACGTACCTGATACTACTTCAAAAATTAATTTTACTAATGGTGACAGCGAGTTTGACACTAATGGCGTACAATTTGTCATTAATCCTAATGATGAATTTGGTTTAACACGCGCTATTTGGTTTAAAGAACAACAAGGTGCAAGTGTAACTGTTGTAAATGTTGGTGGAGCCGATGCAGAAGCAACATTAAGAAAAGCTTTAGCTATTGGAGCAGACGAAGCAATTAGAATAAACGCAAATCCTTCTGATGGAATGTTTGTGGCTAAGCAATTGGCTGCAGTAGTTAAAAATGGTGGATATGATTTAGTTATCGCCGGGAAAGAATCTTTAGATTACAATGGTGGTATGGTTCCTGGAATGCTTGCTGGATTAATTGGCTGTAATTTTGTTAATGCCTGTGTAGGAATTGATGTAAATGGCAATGATGCAAAAGTTACCAGAGAAATTGATGGTGGTAAAGAAATTATTTCTACTAGCTTACCATTAATTGTAGGTGGACAAAAAGGAATAGTTGAAGAAAAAGATTTGCGCATTCCTAACATGAGAGGTATTATGATGGCGCGTACAAAAGTACTTACCATTGTTGAACCAACCGGAGATGCAGTTGCTACAAAAGCCATTAAGTTTGAAAAACCAGCTGCTAAATCTACTGTGAAACTTATTAATGCTGATAATTTGGATGAATTAATTAGTTTATTACACAACGAAGCGAAAGTAATTTAAGATTTTTGAATACTTATTTATGATATCAGAAAACTTCATAAATCAAAAATCAAAAATCGTTAATCTTAAATCATAAAAATCATGTCTATACTTATATATGCTGAATCAGCAGACGGAAAAATAAAAAAAGTAGCTCTTGAATTAGCTTCTTACGCTAAAAAAGTAGCAGCATCAATGGGAACGAGCGTAACAGCAGTAACCATTAATAATTCGGATGACAGTGCTTTAGCTGCCTACGGAGTAGATAAAGTATTAAAAGTATCAAACGATAAATTAAACAACTTTAGCGCGAAAGCCTATTCCGATGTAATTGTACAAGCTGCAAAAAAAGAAGGAGCTCAAATAGTTTTAGTTTCTTCTTCAACAGATAGTTTATACTTAGCTCCTTTAGTTGCTGTTGCGCTTGAAGCTGGCTATGCATCAAATGTGGTAGAATTACCAATAAGTACTTCACCTTTTCAAGTAAAAAGAACAGCGTTTTCAAACAAAGCTTTCAACTTTACAGAAATTTCAACTCCAATAAAAGTTTTGGGAATCGCAAAAAATTCTTTCGGATTAATTGAGCATAGTGCATCCTTAAATGAAGAAATTTTCGCACCTGCTTTAAACGATGCTGATTTTGGAGTAAAAGTAGAAAGCGTAGAAAAAGTTTCTGGAAAAGTAACTATTGCAGATGCTGAAATTGTGGTTTCGGCGGGTCGTGGAATGAAAGGTCCAGAAAATTGGGGAATGATTGAAGAATTAGCTTCGGTTTTAGGAGCTGCAACCGCTTGTTCAAAACCGGTTTCAGACATTGGTTGGAGACCACATAGCGAACACGTAGGACAAACTGGAAAACCTGTAGCATCTAACTTATATATTGCCATTGGTATTTCTGGAGCCATTCAACATATTGCGGGCATCAACTCTTCAAAAGTAAAAGTAGTTATCAACACAGACCCAGAAGCACCTTTCTTTAAAGTAGCTGATTATGGCGTTGTAGGTGATGCATTCACTATAGTACCTCAATTAATTGAAAAACTAAAAGCTTTTAAAGCGAGCAACTCCTAATAAATTAGTTGTTCAAAAATATATTATATTAAAATTAGAGTTATCTTTGTTTAGATAGCTCTTTTTTTTATTTTTGAAGCGGTTCAATTCCATCAAAAAAGAACTTAACAACTAAATTTAACATCATTAGATTAATTACAACCCCATAAATGAGTCTTGTAAAATTACATATAAAAGGCATTTCATACAGTCAAACACAAAACGGAGCGTATGCTTTAATTTTAAACGAAGCAGATGGCGATCGAAAATTACCCATTGTAATTGGCGCTTTTGAAGCTCAGTCTATAGCTATAGCATTAGAGAAGGAAATTAAACCCCCACGCCCACTTACGCATGATTTGTTTAAAAATTTTGCCGATCGATTTGACATTGTAGTCAAACAAGTCATCATTCACAAATTAGTTGACGGTGTATTTTTTTCAAGTATTATTTGTGAGCGCGATAAAATCGAAGAAATTATTGATGCCCGAACTTCAGATGCAATTGCATTGGCTATTCGTTTTAATGCACCTATTTTTACCTATAAAAATATTTTAGATAAGGCAGGAATTGAGTCAAATATTAATCCAAACGAAACTGAAGCTGCAGAAGATCAAGAAGGCATATTATCTCAACCAGAAACTTTTGGCAGTGCAGAAGATGTTGTTGTTCCTGCAAATACTTATTCCGGTTATTCCATTAAAGAATTATACGACCAATTAGAAATTGCGGTGCAAAACGAAGATTATGAAAAAGCCGCTAACATAAGAGACGCGATCTCAAAAAAAGAATCTTAATCCATTAACAATAGCATTATGAATGTAAAATTAAAATTAACTATTGTAAGTTTCTTACAATTATTTGTTTGGGGTGCTTGGCTAACAACGCTTGCAAGTTATGGATTTGGATTTAAACAATGGTCTGGAGCTGAGTTTGGAATAGTATTTTCAACTTTAGGAATAGGTTCTATTATTATGCCACCTATATCTGGAATTATCGCAGATAAATATTTAAATCTTGAAAAATTATACGGAATTCATCATATTCTTTATGGTATAATTTTACTTTTCTTACCCGCCATTGATAGTCCTTCCACTTTCTTTTGGGTATTACTAATTGGAATGATATTTTATATGCCAACCTTATCGTTATCAAACTCTCTATCATACGCTGTTCTAAAAAAATTCAATTTTAATGTTATTAAGGATTATCCGCCTATTCGAGTTTGGGGAACCATTGGTTTCATTGTTGCTATGTGGTGTACCAATTTATTTAGCAACGTAAATCCGCCATTTTCTTTCGGGATTGGAGTAGGAAAAGCTATTGCTTCTGTAACCAATATGCCAGTAGAATGCAATCAGTTTTATATTGCTTCGTTTTTTGCTTTTGTTTTAGGTATTTTTTCTTTCACCTTACCAAAAATCGAGCCGACTAAAGATGAAAGAACCAACAAAACATTCTCTCAAATTTTCGGTTTAGATGCGTTTAAATTGTTTAAAGAATCTAAAATGGCTATGTTTTTTATTTTTAGTATGTTCTTAGGTGCCGCTTTACAATTAACCAATATGTATGGCGAAACGTATATTAAAGATTTTGAAAACATACCAAAATATGCAGAAACTTTTGTAGTAAAATCGGCAAATATTGTATTGTCTATTTCTCAAATTTCTGAAACCATATTTATTTTAGCCATTCCGTTTTTCTTACGACGATATGGAATAAAAAAAGTAATGCTTTTCAGTTTAATTGCTTGGGTATTGCGTTTTGGATTTTTCGCTTATGGCGATCCAATTGGAAGTTTATGGATGATAATTATGTCGAATATAGTTTACGGATTAGCGTTTGATTTCTTTAATATTTCGGGGTCTTTATTCGTAGAAACTACAACTGATTCTAAAATTCGTTCTTCAGCACAAGGCTTATTCATGATGATGACCAACGGATTTGGCGCAATTTTAGGAAGTTTAGGAAGTGGGTATTTAATAGATACTTTTTTCACAACTCCAGCAGGAAAAGACTGGCATAACATTTGGCTAACTTTTGCCATTTATGCTTTAATTATAACTGTTGCTTTTGCAATATTATTCAAACACAAACACAACCTAAAAGACGTAGAAGCGTTCAATCATTAAATTAAAAACCCAATAGGTTTAAACTGATTACCTAAAAATATGCAACAATACCACGACTTAGTTAAACACGTTTTAGAAAACGGCAATCAAAAAGGCGACCGAACAGGCACCGGAACGCTTAGTGTTTTTGGTTACCAAATGCGTTTCGATTTGAGCGAAGGCTTTCCTATGGTAACGACCAAAAAATTACATTTAAAATCAATTATTCACGAATTACTTTGGTTTTTAAAAGGCGATACCAATATTCAATATTTACAAGAAAATGATGTAAAGATATGGGATGCTTGGGCAGATGAAAATGGCGATTTGGGCCCAGTTTATGGCCACCAATGGCGCAACTGGAACAGCGAAGAAATTGACCAAATTACCGAATTAATCGAAACGCTAAAAACCAATCCAAACAGCCGTAGAATGTTGGTTTCTGCATGGAACCCAAGTGTATTGCCTGATACTTCTGTGACTTTTGCTGAAAATGTGGCCAACGGAAAAGCCGCTTTACCTCCGTGTCATGCGTTTTTTCAGTTTTATGTAGCCGATGGTAAATTAAGTTGCCAATTGTACCAGCGTAGTGCTGATATTTTCTTAGGTGTCCCGTTTAACATTGCCTCTTATGCTTTGTTTACGATGATGATTGCCCAAGTGTGTAATTTACAGGTAGGAGATTTCATTCATACGTTTGGTGATGCACATATTTACAACAACCATATTGAGCAAGTTAATTTACAATTGTCTCGCGAGTGTAGACCGCTACCGACGATGAAGTTAAATCCAAACGTTACTAATATTTTTGATTTCACCTTTGACGATTTTACGTTAGAAGGTTACGACCCACACCCGCATATTAAAGGGGCTGTGGCGATTTAATTTTTACAACATGAAAAAATTATTTTATTTGTATTTCACTATTATAGCAAGTACACTTTCTTTTGGCCAAGCCGACACAATAAAAGTAATTTATAAAGACAGTTTAGGTAATATTACGAATAAAGAAAATTACTACACTAAAAAGGAATATTCTTTATTTGGTAAAGATTATGTTTACAAAATAGCAAACTATAAACTGGCGATTTTAGAAAAAGATATATATACAGATGACACCCTATATATTTATCAAAAGGCTAAAGTTGTTGATTATCACAAAAATGGAGTGATTTCAGAAATATGTCATTATGAAAAAAACCAAATTATCGACGAGATATATTCATGGTATGATAATGGCCAATCTCAAGAAATATATAGTTATGTTCAAGACAAAAAAACACTGTCACAAATTAAATTGATTAGTCATTTTTGGGACAGAAACAACAAACAATTGGTAGTTAACGGTAACGGAATATATAATTACGTTGATGAAAATAATAATTTTTATGAAACTGGAGAAGTAAAAAACTTTCGAAAATCTGGAAACTGGAAACTTAAAACAAAAGAATATTCGTCAGAGGAAAAATATGATAATGGTAATTTAACATGGGGTACTGCAATTTATTCTAATGATAAAACATATGAATATAAAAAAATTGACACAAAGCCTGAACCTAAAAAAGGTATGGGAGATTTTTATCAATATGTTGGTAAAAAATTAAAAGTGAACGGTGATGAATATGGAAAAATAATTATTCAATTTGTTGTAAACAAAAATGGTGAAATAATTGATGTGAAAATCTTAAAAGGAATATCGCCTACTATTAATGCTTCTGCAATTCAATTATTAAAAGAATATGGGGATTGGCTACCTGGAACACATAGAGGAAAAGCCGTCAATATTCAATTTTTATTACCCATAACAGTTAAACAACAATAAATCATAGTTAGAGATTAATAGATTCAATAGATACTTTAACTTAACATATTAAATCTAAACCCATGCTCACCATAATCGCAGCTGCATCAGAGAATAATGCTTTAGGAAAAGACAACCAACTCCTGTGGCATTTACCCGAAGACTTTAAGCGTTTTAAAACGTTAACTTCTGGGCATTACATTGTTATGGGGCGCAAAACCTTTGAGAGTTTTCCAAAACCATTGCCTAATCGCACACATATTATCATTACTAGACAAAACGATTATCAAGCCCCTGATGGCTGTATTGTAGTGTCTAGTTTGGAAAAAGCGATGGCGTTATGTCCTGCAAACGAAGAAGCCTTTGTGATTGGTGGTGGCGAAATTTACCAACAAGCAATTAACATAGTCGATAAAATAGATGTCACACGCGTACATACCACTATTGACGCCGATACTTTTTTTCCAGAAATCGATACGAATATATGGAAATTGGTTTTTGAAGAATTCCACCCAAAAGACGAGAAACACGCGTTTGATTTTACTTTTTTAACGTATGTAAGAAGATGAAAAGTCTAAAGTCAAAAAGTCGTAAAGTTTTTTCTGTTTCAGGTTTAAAGTTTATTTCGCTTTGCTTCATCAGTCGGTTGTTGCCTCTTGTCAAGTTTCAGGTTTCAAGTTGAATTTTCAAATTTTCAAATTGACACATCAACTAATTGTCTCATTGACACATTGAAAATTTATCCTTACTTTTGCACTTCAAAATTTGAACCATGTCAAAAAATATTACTCCTTATCAAGATTCCGAAAAAGGCAAAAAAGAGCAAGTGGCTCAAATGTTTGACACTATTTCTGAAAATTACGATGGTTTAAATAAAATCATTTCTTTTGGTACGGATGCTAAGTGGAAGCAAAAAATCCTGAAAATGGTTGCTGCAAAACACCCCACGACTATTTTAGACATTGCTACAGGCACGGGAGATTTAGCTATTTTATTTGCAAAAACTTCGGCAACAGAAATTATTGGTTTAGATATTTCGCAGGGCATGTTAGACATTGGTAAACAAAAAATTGAAGCCCAAAAATTAGACACTAAAATTCAAATGGTTTTAGGCGATGGAGAAAACATTCTGTATGCCGATAATTATTTTGATGTGATTACGGTGGCTTATGGCGTTCGTAATTTTGAACATCTAGAAAAAGGCTTGTCGGAAATCTTACGTACGTTAAAACCCGGAGGGCAATTCATTATTTTAGAAACTTCGGTACCTACAAAATTTCCGTTTAAACAAGGGTATTATGTGTATACGAATTTCATTATGCCTACCATTGGAAATTTGTTATCAAATGACAAAAAAGCGTATGCCTATTTATCAAATTCGGCACAAAATTTTCCATTTGGCGAAGTGTTGAACAATATTTTAAGAAAAATTGGGTTTATAGAAGTAGTACATTTGCCTCAAACGATGGGTGTGGCAACTATTTATACAGCATCAAAAAAATAGCATGAAGAAACTGGTTTTTATCTTCCTTTTTACACAAATTGTGGTTGCTCAAGGCGGCATGTTTGGCAAAAATCCAATTATCAATAAAGAAAATTGGAACAAACAGCGCGTACATTGGGGCTACTATTTAGGATTTAATAGTTTGGATTTTAAATTTGATTATTTATCGGTTGCCGATGACATTAAGGTGCAATCAACAACGGGTTTTAATGTAGGATTGGTAGGGAATTTACGTCTTAATGAGTATTTCGATTTGCGTTTTGAACCTGGTTTATATATTACCCAACGTAATTTAACCTATCCAAATATTGCAGATAAAAGTGATCGTTTACGAGAAGTAAAATCGACTTATATCTTTTTTCCGTTATTATTAAAATACTCGGCATTACGTGCTGGAAATATTCGTCCTTATTTAGTGGGAGGAATGTCTACCGCAATGAATTTGGGAAGTAATCATAAATTAAAGGAAGACAATTATAACGATCGATTCCGAATGAACCAATGGACTAATTTCTATGAAGTGGGCTTTGGAATTGATATTTACTTAGAATATTTTGTGTTTTCGCCTTCGATTAGAGGCGTTTTCAGTATGAATGACGAATTAATCAGAGACAACACCCCAGGAAGTCCGTGGACGGGAAATGTACAAGCCATGAAAACTCGAGGATTTTTTGTGAATTTTACGTTTCACTAATACAATTACCGCTTAAACTCGCTCAAAATTATAGCAGTCGCTGTAGCTACATTTAAACTTTCGGTAGCTTGTAAATCGCCAAATCTAGGAATTGCAATACGTTCCGAAATCAAATTTTCAATTGGTTTTGAAATTCCGTTGGCTTCATTTCCCATAACTATAATTCCTTCGTTCGGAAGTGTTTCTTTATAAATGTTTTTTCCATCCATGAAAGTGCCAAAAACGGGAAATTTTGTAGTAGTTAATAATTGTTCGAGGTTACCATATACTACATTAACACGACTGATAGAACCCATTGTAGCCTGAACTACTTTTGGATTATACACATCTACAGATTCTTCTGAGCAAAACAGTGTTTTAATGCCAAACCAATCACATAAACGAATAATTGTTCCTAAATTACCTGGATCGCGCACATCGTCTAAGGCTACAATTAGCTCTTTTTCTTCAAATGAAACAGCGGCCGGAATTTTAAAAAGTGCTAGACACGTATTTGGCGTAGTCAAAGCACTAATTTTTTGTAATTCAAGTTCTGTTATGGCACAAACTTTGCTTTTATCAACCGAAAACAGCTCACTATTTGTGGTGAATAATTCAACCAATTCAAAGTTAGAATCGAGTAATTCTTGAACTCCTTTTACTCCTTCAACAAAGAAAAGTTGTTCTTGTTTTCTATATTTTTTTTGTAGTAAACTGGTTATTCGTTTAATTTGGTTTTTACTAACCATAAAAATTGTATTTTTGACTAACTTTTAAAAAGTGCTTTGAGAAATAATTTACCAAAAATAACATTATTATTTGTAATCGGAACAATAATTTATTCGTGTTCGTTAGTAAAGCGTGTGCCCGAAGGAAAACAATTACTTGCTAAGAACGAAATTATTGTCAATGAAAAACAAGTAAAAGAAGAACGAATTAGTAATTTATTGGTACAACAACCCAACTCAAATATTGGAGGTTTCCCGCTGCGATTACATATATTTAATTTAGCCAAAAAAAATACCGATTCTTCCTACCAAACCTGGTTAGACAAAAAACCCAATCGAAGAAAAAATTTAAAAAACCTTTTGTCTGAAAAGCAAGTTGAACGCTTGGGACATTCTTTTATTGTGGAAGGATTTAGCAATTTCTTAAAAAAAACGGGTGAAGCACCGGTAATCATTGAGCCGAAAAAAACCAATCTTTCAAAAGAACGCCTTTCAGGATTTTACTATAACAATGGGTTTTTAAAAAATGAAGTTAGTGTTACAATTGATTCTGTAGGAACGAAAAAAAGTAAAATTACCTATCGTGTAAAGACTGGTAAGCCTTATGTTATCGATTCCATTTCGAGAGCAATAGAAACTCCGGCTTTGGATAGTTTGTATGCACTTGAAGAAAGCAAATCGTTTATTAAAAATGGAACGCAATATTCTTATGCCAATTTTGATGCTGAACGCAAACGAATTACCCAACAATTTAGAAACACGGGTGTATATCATTTTCAAGAAAATCATGTGAAGTTTGAAGCCATTACTTATGATTCGATTCAAAAAATGAATGTGGTACTGAATATTGAAGATAGAGACGTAAAAGAAGCAGATACTTTAACTAAAAAACCATTTACAATTTACACCATTAGTCAAGTGAATATTTTTACAAATACCACTTCAAATAAAGAAAAAAACAAGGCAAAAGATAGCGTAGTTTACAATAATTATAATCTGTACAGTACCGGTCGTTTAGCCTATAAGCCAAAAGCACTGACTAATGCCGTTTTCATAGAAAAAGGAAAGCTCTTTAGTGATACTGATAGAACTTTAACTTCAAAAGCATTGAGTAATTTAAAAATGTTTAATTACCCAAATATTGAATACAAACAAGACCCGAGCGATTCTACCAATACATCTTTAATTGCTAATATTTATTTGATAAACAAGCCGAAATTTAAATGGACTCCATCGATAGACATAGCAACATCTGATATTCAAGAATTTGGAATTAGCGGAACCATGTCCTTTACTTGGCGTAATGTTTTTAAACGAGCAGAAATTTTAGAAATTTCGACAAGAGGAAATTTTGGATCTTCACAAGATTTGGCTAATCCAAACAATGTCTTTTTTAATATTTCTGAATACGGTGCCGATGTTAAGCTTAATTTTCCAAGAATATTCTTTCCAGCTAATGTAAAACGGATCATTAAAAAAGAAATGTTTCCTTCAACACAAATTAGTACTGGTATTACCAATCAAAGAAATATTGGACTTGATAAACAAAGCTTGTCGGGTGGCATAAGTTATAGTTGGACCACCAACAACGCAAAAAACAATTTCAAATTTGAATTGCTTGGCATCAATTATGTAAGAAATTTGAATGCAAACAACTACTTTAATGTGTATTTAAATTCGTACAACACCCTAAACAATCTTGCTCAAATATATAATACAAACCCCAATTGGGTAGATAATGGAAATTTAACCAATGATGGCGCGGTCAATTTTATCAATTTTATTGAAAGTGGTGGCAATCCTATTTTAACGTCTTCTGATGAAGAATTTAAAATTATTCGAAGCATTGGAGAACGAAGAATACGTTTGATTGAAGACAACCTGATTGTTTCTTCTAGTTTTGTGTTTAATAAATCTACTAAAAATAACCTCACCGATCGGAATTTTTACAATTTTAAAGCAAAAGTAGAATCAGCAGGAAATGTGCTTTCTTTACTTGGGAATGGATTGAACCTAAATGAAGAAGTAAGTGATAATGGGACTAAAAAATTATTTGGTATTGAATATTCACAATACATCAAAACCGAAGTTGATTTTGTAAAACACTGGGATTTTGGTAAGAAAAACACGCTTGCGATGCGTTCATTTGCAGGTATGGCTATACCTTATGGCAATGGGAATTCTATTCCGTTTTCACGAAGTTATTTTTCAGGAGGATCAAACGATAATAGAGGTTGGCAAGCCTATAGTTTAGGTCCAGGAAGAAGTGGTGGTGTTTTAGATTTTAATGAAGCAAACTTAAAATTAGCCTTTAGTACCGAATTTCGATTTAGAATTGGCGGAAACTTATACAGTGCGTTTTTTGTAGACGCAGGTAATATTTGGAATGTAATGGATAATGTAGAAGATAAAAATTATACGTTTAACGGATTTGCCTCTTTAAAAGATATTGCAATAGGTTCAGGTATCGGATTTAGATATGATTTTGATTTTTTTGTCTTCCGATTTGATTTAGGCTACAAAACCTATGATCCGGCGCGTGAAACAAAAGATCGCTGGTTGAAAGGAATTAACTTTGGAAAAACAGTACTAAATTTTGGAATTAATTATCCATTCTAATTTTATAAATTCTTATTTTTGCATTCTTATTATAAAAACATACAACTATGAGTCACAATATTAAGCCAGGTGTTGCTACCGGAGATCAAGTGCAAGAAATTTTTAATTATGCAAAACAAAAAGGATTTGCATTACCTGCTGTAAACGTTGTAGGATCAAGTACAATTAATGGTGTTTTAGAAACCGCAGCAAAATTAAATGCACCTGTTATCATTCAATTTTCAAATGGTGGCGCACAGTTTAATGCTGGAAAAGGATTGTCAAATGATCACCAAAAATCGGCTATTTTAGGAGCTGTTGCAGGGGCAAAACACATTCATACTTTAGCTGAAGCTTATGGAGCAACCGTTATTTTACATACTGATCATTGTGCAAAAAATTTATTGCCTTGGATTGATGGATTATTAGATGCTTCTGAAAAACATTTTGCCGAAACTGGAAAATCGTTATTCAGTTCTCACATGATTGATTTATCTGAAGAGCCAATTGAGGAAAATCTTGAAATTTCTAAAAAATATTTAGAAAGAATGAGCAAAATGGGCATGACTTTAGAAATTGAATTAGGAATAACAGGTGGTGAAGAAGATGGTGTGGACAATTCAGATGTAGATAGCTCAAAATTATATACACAACCAGAAGAAGTAGCTTATGCTTATGAAGAATTGATGAAAGTAAGTCCGAGATTTACCATTGCAGCTTCTTTTGGAAATGTTCATGGCGTTTACAAACCCGGAAATGTAAAATTGACTCCAAAAATTCTTAAAAATTCGCAAGAATACGTTCAAAATAAATTCAATACCAATGCTAATCCTGTAGATTTTGTATTCCACGGAGGATCAGGTTCTACTTTAGAAGAAATTAGAGAAGCAATTGGGTACGGAGTTATTAAAATGAATATTGATACCGATTTACAATTTGCATTCACTGAAGGAATTCGTGATTATATGGTAAACAAAGTAGATTATTTAAGAACACAAATTGGAAGCCCAGATGGAGCTGACAGTCCAAACAAAAAACACTACGACCCAAGAAAATGGGTTCGTGAAGGAGAAGTTACGTTCAACACAAGATTAGAACAAGCTTTTGCCGATTTGAATAACGTAAATACTTTATAAAATTTGTTTCAAGTTTCAGGTTTCAAGTTATAAACCTGAAACTTGAAACTTTATAACCTTAAACTAATAAAGAATGGCTTGGTTTAAAAGAAAAGAAAAAGGAATTACTACTGCAACCGAGGACAAAAAAGATGTTCCTAAAGGATTGTGGTACAAATCACCAACAGGTAAAATTATTGACCAAGATGAATTGGCAAGAAATCTTTGGGTAAGCCCAGAAGACGATTATCATGTTCGTATTGGTAGTAAAGAATATTTCGAAATTTTATTCGACAACAATGAATTTAAAGAACTTGATGCAAAATTAACATCAAAAGATCCTTTGAAATTTGAAGACACTAAAAAATACAGTGATCGTTTAAAAGATGTAATGGGTAAAACCAAATTGAATGATGCGATTAGAACAGCAGTTGGAAAATCTAAAGGGAAAGATTTAGTTGTTTCTTGTATGGATTTTGCTTTTATTGGTGGTTCAATGGGTGCTGTTGTAGGTGAAAAAATTGTAAGAGCAATTGATTATTCTATTAAAAATAACGTTCCATTTGTTTTGATTTCAAAATCGGGTGGAGCTCGAATGATGGAAGCAGCCTACTCGTTAATGCAATTAGCAAAAACTTCGGCAAAACTGGCACAATTAGCAGAAGCTAAAATACCTTACATTTCATTATGTACAGACCCAACAACTGGTGGAACAACAGCTTCTTATGCAATGCTTGGCGATATTAATATTGGCGAACCTGGGGCTTTAATTGGCTTTGCAGGACCTCGAGTAGTAAAAGACACCACTGGTAAAGATTTGCCAGAAGGATTTCAAACCTCAGAATTCTTATTAGAACATGGATTTTTAGACTTTATTTCTCCAAGAAAAGAGCTGAAAGATAAAATCAACTTGTATATTGATTTAATTCAGAATCAAGAAGTTAGATAATAAAAAATCCCGTTAGTAATTCTAACGGGATTTTTTTTAAAAGACTGCACGTAGCGCTATAATAAAATTCTTTCCAGGTGATACTATCCCAGAACTATAGGGTCTATATCGCTGATTTGTTATGTTTTCTATACCTGTCGTAAGTGTAAAATTCTTATTTAGCTTATACATCGATTTTAAATTAAAGTTGCACCAGCTAGGAGAATAAGGATTTCCATTACCATCAATTGCGTAAATTTCTTTTTTGCTTTTTTCTTCTTCTGCTAAATCATCAAAAGCTACTTCATCACTAAATTGCAGATTGAATTCTAAATCGAGCTTTGAATTCGCATAACCAATTCTTGAAACCCCAAAAAAAGGTGCTGCATGTCGAGACGGACTTTTATCGCCATTGTCTAATTCTTCTTCTCCTTTTTGGAAATTTAAATCGGTAGAAAATCGAAATTCGGAAGACATTTTTACCTCAAAACCTGCCTGAATTCCATATACATTTGCTTTAGCTGCATTTTGAATAGCCTGCACTTGACTTAATTCGCCGTCATACATAATTTGAGAAGCACCGTTTAAAGTAAAATCTCTTCTAACTAATGCATTATCGAGTAACGTATAATAAGTAGAAAAATCAATTTTTACATATTTACCAATTTGCTTTGCAATATTTAAATCGATGTTGTAAGCATATTCAGCTTCTAAATCAGGATTTGGAATAACAACCGAGCCAGGTTCAGAATCAAATACCTTTCCTACATCGTCTACATTTGGTGAACGAAAGGCTGTTGCTACATTTGAACTTATAATCCATTGATTGTTTGGTCTAAACACAAATCCAGCACTACCAGTTAAAGACCCATTATTAATAGTTGCTGAAGTAAATGGGAACGGATAAAACGTGGTATCAAAATCTGCATTCAAAATAAATACATTGTATCGCAAACCCGTTTGAATTTTTGTTTTATCAGATACTTTATATTGATTATTAAGATAAACTCCTAAGGATTGCCAGGTTGCTTGTGGATATCTTGATGGTCCATCCTGACTTGTTCCAGCGACAATGTTTTGATTAATTCCGGTTGAAATTACATCGTTAAATACATATTCAACTCCGTATAAAATATTATTTTTAGTTGTTGTTGCTTTAGTAAAATCGGCATTAATTGAATACGCATGAACTTTTTCGGTTCTAATTTCACGATTCGGATTATTAATATTTCTACTCATTCTGCTTTCTTCGAAAAACTGATAGGCAAATCGAAATGCCATTTCATCAAACAGTTTAGTTTTAGATTGATGCGTTATGTTTAAATTATTCATGATCCATTTTTGTGGACCATAATTAAACTCGCCATACCGAGGTAAACCGGCATTAGTATATCGAATATGTCGATCATAGCGCGAATAGCTGGAAGTTTCTGAAAAATGTAATCCATATTGAAAATCCCATTTTTCATTAGGTTTAAACCTAACTTTTTGCATCAAATTAATCTGTGAATAGGCAGTAGGTTTTTGCACCAATGGATCAGAATTAGTGACAACTACATCAGTTCCATTTTGTCTTTGTACATAAAATGGACGTAAATATTCATCAGGTCCATGTGAACCCATGCGCAAATCATCAAAATCATTTGAACTAAAACTGGTAATAGTTGCCCAGTTTTTCCAACCAACATTCACATCAAAATGACCTGTTTTTTCATTATTAGCTGAGGAAAATCGAGAAACGGCATTTCCTGAAACTATTGATTTAGAAGTAGAAGAAAATTGAGGAGTCAACGTTTGAAAACTCATTACCCCACCAATGGCGTCGCTTCCATACATCACAGAACCTGGTCCAAATACTACTTCTGTTTGTTCTGTTGCGAAAGGATCTAAAGAAATTACATTTTGAATATTTCCACCTCTAAAAATAGCAGTATTCATTCTTACACCATCAATTGCATATAATAATCGATTAGTAGCAAACCCTCTAATCATAGGGCTTCCTCCACCTTGCTGACTTTTTTGCATGAAGACTTTTCCAGATATGGTTAATAAATCAGCTGCCGTTTGTGGATTATGTAAAGCTACTTTAGTTGGTGAAATAACACTCACTTTTTGCGGAATATCTTTACTATTTTGCTTCCATCGGTTAGCCGAAATTACAACTTCTGAAAGCTCTTTACTTGGCTTTATGGAATCTTGCTCTGTTTGAGGAAATGCAACAACAGAACATAAGAGTATTATATATTGGATAATTATTTTCAATTTGGAAATATCTAGTCTCCAAATATACAAAAAAGTGCGTTACATTCCGCTTCGTATCGCTTCTACAGGATCTAATTTTGAAGCTGAAATGGCAGGTATAATTCCGGCTATTAATCCAATAAAAGCGGCTAAACCAGAACCCAATAGCATGTTTGAAGCGCTCAATACAAATTCGAAATCTAAAGTACTGGATAAAATAATTGCAATTACCCATACTAGAAACATTCCAATTAACCCCCCAATTAAAGACAAAATAACGGCTTCAATTAAAAATTGGAATAAAATGAATTTATTTTTTGCGCCTAATGCTTTTTGAATTCCTATTAAATTGGTGCGCTCTTTTACCGAAACGAACATAATATTTGCAATACCGAAACCACCCACTAATAAAGAAAATGCACTGATTCCCCATCCAATGGCGTTCATTTGACCCACAATATTATCAATAAAATCGGTAAATCCAGAAAGTACATTCATGAAGAAATTATCAATTTCACCTGTTTTTACACCTCTATGAGTGCGTAATTTTTGTGCTAATTCGGCTTTAAATTCTTCAATATCAATTCCTTTCTCAGGTTTAATTAGAATAGCAGCGCGCAACGCATCATTTTCATCACCATACATTCTTCTCAAAAAATTTACAGGAAAAAATACTGCAACGTCATTACTATCACCAAACATGCCTTGACCTTGTTTTTTTAACACCCCAATAACCGTAAGTTTTTGTCCGTATAAACGAATTTTCTTTCCAATAGGATCGGTGTTTTCAAATAATCCGTTAGCTACTTCACTTCCAATTACAATTACTGGACTTCCAGAGTTTGACTCGGATGCATTAAAGAGACGACCCGTTTCTATTTTAATTGGTTCGATATCAAAAAAGTCTTCAGTAGAAGGTTTTACGCGTATTGAATTAACTGTTTTGGATTCAAATTTGACACTTTCGTTTCGGGCAAAGAAATTAAACGAAATTTTATCAATACTTGGAATACTTTTTTTCAAAAACTCAAACTCATCATACGTTACTTTTGGAAATTGTTCCCGTTTCCATCGTGGTACTTCAGAAGGGCCAAAAGAAAAATTCATGAGGTATACGGTATTCATATCCATATCGCTCAAATCTTCTTTAATTTTCTTATCCATAGAATCTACGGCAGCTAAGACGGCTATAATTGAAAAAATTCCGATGGTAACTCCTAACAATGAAAGAAGCGTACGCAATTTATTATTGCGCAAAGCATTGATTGCAAAGCTGAAACTTTCTGAAAGTAAACGTAAATATAAAAGCATAAATAATGAGCTATATAGTATAAGTAGATTAAATCAATAAAATGTTACAAGTTGAGCCATAAAAATACCCCAAAATAGTATTAACCTTTTTTGGGGCATAAAATGAATTTCATTTTTTCTAACTTCAAATATATTTACTCTATTACTATTTTTTTAGTTTGATACACATTTTGAATGTCTTTAATTTTTGCTAGGTAAATACCTGTACCAAGATTTTCAACATTAATTTCTTGATTTGCAGAAATCGAATCATAATTTGCTACTAATTGACCCGTAATGGTATATATTTCAATACCATTTACCGTTTGATTTAAAGCAAAACTATTTTTAACCGGATTTGGATAAATACTAATTTCTGGTTTAAAAGCATTGAAATCTTCCGAACTTAAAGTAGATGGCTTATTACCAAAAACTCTGAATCTTCCTGAATTTATACTAATAACTTCCGTTGGATTATTAATAACAACAGGAGCATTATTATCCATCAAATCATACCATGTCATAGGATAAGTATAAACATCTGTTGGAAAACTTGGATTGATATTTAAGTTTGCCACTGAAAAGTTTGCTAATACCACCACATTTCTTAATTGCGTTGTTGCAATTGTATTGTCATAAATATAAATACGTTGTTTCACATTATTAACATCTGGACTAATCGAATGATCTCCCATAAAAACAGGTTCCGATGTTTTAAGCTTAATCATTTTTGACCAATCGCTTAGTATTGAAGTTCTTCTTCCGTCAGCCAACCAAGTAGTGCCCGTCCATTGAACTTGCTCCTTTGTGTCTAATTTGCAATCACCAGGAGTTGAATCACTTTCTGTATTTACTGTGCCATTAGCACATGTGTAAATCGATTGACTATTACCTAACTCCCCAAAATGCCATATCATTTTTGGTCCTGGCACTAAAATACTTGTTGCGCCAATTGCTCCCATTCTATTTAATGCGTTGGTTAAATTTCCATTAACAGGAAAAGCTCCAGCACCATTTCCATAGGTTATAGCTTCATACATCATTCTATCTTTATCGTGACTTTCTGGGTAACCGATAAGTCTTTTTCCGGTGAAACCACGACTAGTGTGTGACATTCTTGAAATATTTTGAGTTGCATAGCCCATAGCTAATTCTTTGTATTGGGTATACATTTCACCCCACATCATAATTCCTTTTCCTTCACCAATTCTATAATTTGCCCATTCGCGTTCTTCTACATCACCTCCAAGATGTTCAAAAATAACATAATGGTCGTTATCTAAACTCCAAGAATAATCGGCATATTCTTTTAAAACATCAATTCGATCTTGCTGACGAGCATTAGTACACGTTTGATCACTAGCTGAACAATTTTGGGTAAACCCTTTGGTTAAATCCCATCTAAAACCATCAATTTTATATTCGGTAATCCAATGTTTAATGGTTTGTTTTACATAATCTCTTGTAAAAGTGGAAGCGTGATTAAAATCTTCACCCACACTATAACTGTGTTTAGCAACTGTATTAAAATATGGATTTTCTGAACTTGGCCCACCCCAACCATCTCCGTCTGGATCATTCATCCACATTCTAACCATTGGGTTTCTGCCAAAAGCATGATTAAAGGCAATATCTAAAATTACGGCAATACCATTTTGATGACAAACATCTACCAACTCTTTAAATTTTTCGGGTGTACCATAAAATTTATCTAAAGCCATATGAAAAGCGGTATTGTATCCCCAACTTTCATTTCCTTCAAATTCCATTATAGGCATTAATTGAATGGCGTTTATTCCTAAATCTTTAAAATATTGAATGCGATTGATTACATCTTGATAGTTTCTATTAGCATCAAAGTCACGAATTAATAATTCATAAATAACCAATTTGTCTTTGTTTGGTTTCGTAAAATTGGTTACTTGCCAATTGTATGGCGTAGTTCCTGTTTTAAAACAAGTCACTTCGCGTTCTTGTCCAGCAGGATATGCTGGCAAACTAGGAAATGTTGTATTAGGAATCCATTGATCGTCATAAGGAGACAAAACCATTGTTGAGCAAGGATCGGCTGCTTTTACTAACGAAGGTGAGTTAGCAATAGGAGTTTGATCAACTACCCAATATTGATAAGTGTTGTTTGCGCCAGGAGTTAATCCAGTAAGCTCTAACCAAAATTTATCTGAACTTGGATCTTTCTTCATGGCGTAATTAGAATCAGGATTGTAGTTGTTAAAACTACCAACTACATAAACGAAGTCTTTTCCTGGAGCTTCTAGAACAAGTGTTGCTTTAGTATTGTCAGTCAAGTTATAATTTATTCCATTTACTAAACCACTTGGTATTGCTTGAGTTGTACTCCCTGGATTTACAATGACTGAAAATCTTCTGGTTATTATTGAAGCACCAATTGTAGCCTCTAATTCGTAACTAGTATTTGATGTAATATTGGTGTGATTAAAAGCATAGCTTGAAGTAGAACTAGTATTAATGCTAGTTCCGTTAGCTTTTAAATTATAATTTGCATTTCCGCCAGTGTTAGTTGCGGTAATGTTAAGATTTCCATTAGAATTGATAATGGTGTTACTGTTGTTAGCAGGTGCGGTTAAGTTTAATTGAAATGCGCCCACATTGAAGATAAAATCACCACATAATGATGGTGGTATTTGTAATTTTAACGTTTCGGTACCATCGGCATTTCTAAATACCATACCCATTTTTGTTGCATTGGCTTGTTGTGTAGCGTTTATTCCAAAATAAGTGCTAGGAGTAATTGTTATACTCCAAGTTCCATTATTATTATTAGTCATTAACCCGACACCGTTATCTTGTCCCCAATTCCCAATTACACTAAAGTCAAAAGCGTTTGAATCATTCCCAATTCCGGCGTGCATGTATACCTTTGAAGGTGAAGTTCCCATTTGGTTACATGATTGCGCTGCAGTTGAAACGGTAATAGTGATTGGATCGTCAACGTTAAAACTACTTGGTGTAATAGTTACTTGTGCTTGAGTAACACAACTTGAAATAAAAATTAAAATATATAATAGGTTTTTTTTCATAGCATTTAATAAAAGGGTTGCCTATAAATAAACAACCCTTTAATATTAATTATTGAGGTGTTAACGTATACGTATATGCTCTTGGATTAGATAAGTCTAATTCAATTAAGTAAGTACCAGCGGTTGTGCTAATATTTGTTCCACCGTATTCTGCTGAACCATCTGCACCATTATCTCCTAAGTTAATATCCCAACCTCCATTAGCTTTAAATTTTAAACCATTATCTGGAGCTGCTTGAGTTGTTAAAGTTGCAATGACTGACCATTTTTTAGTTGTAGGATCATATGTCATTGGAATCATTCCATCCCACCCATTAGTCGTTGCATTACCTGCAATTCCCCATTGAGTTGCTGTCATGTTATAAGTTAAAGCTGTTGTATTTGCTGTAACTCTGTAATAGCCTGCTGTTAAATCAATATTACCTCCTGAAGAACTTAACATCCCTGAGAATGTTCCATCATCACCATAATTTGTTCCATCCCAATTCGCTTGACTTGAAAATTTAAATCCATTATCTGGCGATGCTTGATTTGAATTAAAATACACATAACCTTCGAAATTAGTATTTCCATATCCTTCAGAAGCTAAAGTTGCAGCAGAAGATTGAGTCCAATTGTTACCATAACCAGAGTCTGCTTGATAACTTCCTGGCATCCATAATTTTGGTGTTTCAGTAGTATAAGGAGTTATTGATAAAGTAATCACATTTGAATAAGCAACTATTTCATTATTACTTCCTAAAGAAGATTTTATTCTAATATCTAAATCACCAGCAGTGTATGGCACCATTCCTGCCTCTAATGCTACTGCATTTAACGCTTCGTGAGTCCATACAATAAATCTATTGGTAGTTGAACCTCCTGGAAATACAGAAGCAAAATCAGTTCCTGCTAAAGCTACCTCAACAGCATAGTTTACTTCTGTTTGAACGCTGTAATCTGCATGATTCCATACCAATGTTGTTACTTCATCACTACCAGTAGCAGGATTTAAAGTATAAGCACTGCCATCTATTGGCGTTAATAATTGTGGTCCACCACTTGAATTAGCAATTGTTTGATCATCATTTTCACATGAAACACCTGCAATTAGCAAAAAAGCTATAGTTGATATTTTTAATAAATTTTTCATTTTATATAATTTTAATATTAATAACCTGGATTTTGAGTTAAATTAGGATTTGCTTGTAAAGCTTGAACTGGAATAGGAAACAATTTATATGTACTAGGAATTGAAGTACCGTTTAAAGTATTTCCTTTCCATGGCCATAAATAAGAACCCCCTGTAAATTTACCAAAACGAATTAAATCTGTTCTTCTATGACCCTCTAAAGTAAGCTCACGCCCTCTTTCATCGATTAAGAAGTCTAAGGTTAAATCTCCTGCTGTAATTTGTGAAGCATTTGCACGATTTCTAACATTATTTACATAAATAACAGCTTGGCTCATGGAACCTCCAGTTGCTCCACGTACAACACACTCAGCATACATCAAATAAGCATCTGCTAAACGAAACAACGGAAAATCTGTTCCAGAAAAACCTGTCGGAGTCGAAGTCCCTATGAAGTTTGAATTTCTAAATTTGATTGATGGATATCCATTAGCCCATTCTTTATAATCTGTCATTTCAAAAGTATGACCCGTTGTCCAGAATAAATCAGCTCTGTCATCAGTAGAAGTTGATAAATTACCAAACAAACCATACCATGCTTTTGTAGCTCTATGTCCACCCCATCCATCAGTAGCGCCATAGCTGCTTAATGTCATTGTTGCTGAATTTAAACTACCATTAACAATGTAAGTTGTATTTCCATAACTTTGACTTACTAGTGGATCGGCAATTAAAGGATAAATAATTTCTGTTGAAGTATTATTATCTCCTGAAAAATTACTCACAAAATTAGTTGCTAAACTATACCCACCCTCATCAATTACTTTTTTAGTATACGTTAATGCCTCATTGTATTTTGCTGTACCGGTATATACCTCAGCATTTAAATACAATTTTGCTAATAACATTCTAGCCACAGATTTGTTAGCTCTACCGTAAGTATTTGTTACTGGTAAAGTATTCTCAATTGCTAGTAATTCAGTTTCAACATAATTAAATAATTCTGTTCTTGATGCTTCAGGCAATGGAGTTGAAGCACCAAAATTATCTTCGGTAGCTAGTACTCCTTTTCCAAAACAATCAATCAAATAATAATATGCTAATGAACGTAAAAAACGAACTTCACCTTCAACCTGTTCCTTATTTGCTACATCTACATTTTGAAGAATCAATAGTAAATTGTTACATTGAGGAATAGTATAGTAAGCACGATTATACAAATATCTAAAGAATTTGTTATTCTCATCCCAGTTAGATGTAGTTGTTAACTGATCTAATCCATTATCACCCCAACGGTTTTTCATGCCATCTGCAGTCATTTCCTGAAGATTAATAATTCCTCTCAAGAATGGAGATTCTCCGGGATCATCACTAATATCGGAACTACCAGGCCCGTTTGGTCCTGATAATGCAAATGAACCATAAAGTTTTGACATAATACCAGTTATGGCATTTGGATCTTGTTGTAGTAATTGCTCTAAAGACAATTCTACTTTTGGTTCTGTGTTCAAATCATCTGTACAAGCAGTTATTCCTGCAAGTAAAAAAATACTTAAACTAAATAATTTAATTTTTTTCATATTTCTTTTTTTAAAAATCTAAGCTTAAACCAAAGGTGTAAACTCTTGGTCTTGGATAAAAATTATTATCAATTGAATCAAAATTTTCAGGATCTTGACCGGAGTATTTAGTTACAACAAATGCATTATTTACACCGCCATACACTCGCAATGAACTCGTCTTATAGAATTTATTAAAACGATATCCTAAAATAATATTTTCACAACGTAAGAAAGTTGCATCTTCTAAGAAATAATCAGAGAAGGTAGTATTTCCATTCATATTTGTAAAATCTGTATCTGCAGCTCCTGAATAAAAATCAAGTACATTTGATAAACTATTTGTATTTACTGGTCTAGCTCTATCAACCCAACCTGAAGTTAATTTTCTAGAATTATATACTTGTCCTCCAAACTGACCTCTAAAACTTGAACTTAAATCCCAATTTTTATAAGAGTAATTTAATCCAAATCCAAAAGTCCAGTTAGGTCTTAATGCTTTGTAATATCTATCATCATTATCAATAACATTATCTCCATTTCTATCTACAAATGCACCAACAATAGGCTGTCCTTGTGAGTTATACAATTGTTGGAATACCCAAGCAGAATAAGGTTGGAAACCAAGAGCATGTCTTGCAATTGTTACTCCAGTTCCTGTAGGTAAACCACCCCCAGCTGAAATTGATTCTTGACCATCTAGGTTTGTTACTTCTGTTCGACTGTATGCTATGTTAGTATTGAAAGTTAACTCTGAATTATCTGTAGTTAAAGGTTTAAAGTTAAGATTTAATTCAAATCCTTTACCTTCAGTAGACGCAACATTTTTAACAAATGAATTTGATAATCCTTGTCCTGGCGGTAATTCAACTTGTGCTAATAAATCATTAGTTTCTCTGTAAAAAACATCAAAACTACCACTTACAAAATTATTCTTAAAAAAGTCAAAATCAATACCTGCATTAAAAGTAGTTGTTTTTTCCCATGTTAAATCAGGATTATATGCTCTTGCAGAATACAAAGCAACACCATCTAGATATTGACTACTTACACTTCCTAGATCAAACAAAGGTAATGAAGGGAAATATCCCACCGCACCTGTAATATCTTGTTGACCTGTTTTACCCCAACCTAATCTAATTTTTAAATCATTTACCATATTTACGTTTTGTAAAAATGATTCTTCCTTAGCTTTCCATGCTAATGCAGCTGATGGAAAATAACCCCATCGTTTTTCTTCTCTAAATAAAGAAGAACCATCTGCTCTTATTGACGCTGTTAATAAGTACTTATCCATTATGTCAATATTCGCTCTTCCAAAATAAGATTGTAAATTTAGAGGAGAAAAATATCTGTTGTTTGGATTACTAGGATTAACCACTAACTCTCTAACACCACTAACATTATTATATCTGTATTGTTGAGAATTACCATCGTTTTTGAAATTCTGATAAGAATAACCTGCCTGAACATCAAATTTTTTAACAACACCTTCGAAATTTTTAGAATATGCTAAATAAGCATCAAGCGTTGTATTTGTTTTGTGTTGAGATTCTCGGTAATTTTCCCCAGGATTAAAAAGATAGTTTGTATTAATATCCGTATTTGCAGTATTGAATTTATAGGTAGCAATTGAATTGTCAGAATATGATTCACTTATTCTAGATTTAGAAGCATCAAGTCCAAAATTTACTACTGCTCTTAATTCTGGTAAAAAATGCATTTTATAATCAAATTCAATATTTGCCAGAACTCTCATTGCTCTTTCTGGTCTTTGTCTTTGCTGTAATATAGCAACTGGATTCCATTGACCGTCAAGAATTAAATTATTTCCATCAACTTTTGTTCCTTGATAAAAACCTCCAAATCTATTGTTAGGAGAATTATCATAAATAGGTTTTGTTGGATCCATAGCAATTGCACCTCCTAATGATCCTCCTTCATCAATTGCATTCTTTTCACTTACTGTACCTTTAGCATTTACATCAATTTTTAAATGATCATCTAAAAATTTAGGGGTTAATTTTAAAGAGTATGTAAAACGCTCATAATCACTTGTATTAACTAAACCTTGTGAATTATTGTATCCTAAAGAAGCTCTGAATGGAATTTTTCCGAACAAATTTGCACGAGCACTTAAATTGTGATCTGTAGAAATAGACGTTCTTAAAATAGCATCTTGCCAATCAGTATCAGTTAAAATTCTTCCCTCAATAACATCAGTCGTCGCTAAATTATCTGAAACTGTTGTTGATGGATCATCAATCCCCAAAAGATTAGTATATGTTGGATGAAATTCTTGAATAAATCTAGTAAACTCTTTACCATTCATTACATCAATTTTTTTACCAACTTTTCCAATAGAGACATTTGAAGAATAATTAAATTCTGCTTGTCCTGATGCCCCTTTTTTAGTAGTAATCATGATTACCCCATTTGATGCTCTAGAACCAAAAATAGCTGTTGCAGAAGCGTCCTTTAATATTGTAAAATTCTCAATATCATTTGGATTAATTAAAGTTAAAGGATTGTTTATCCCTGCAGGATTAGTATTATCAATTGGAATCCCGTCAATTACTATTAATGGATTATTATTAGCATTTAAAGAAGCTCCCCCTCTAATTCTAATATTTGGAGCAGAATCTGGTTGTCCACCATTATTTGTGATTCTAACGCCAGGTGCTTTTCCAGTTAACAACTGATCAGCTGAAATAATAGCTCCTTTATTAAAATCTTTTGAACTAATTGAAGTAACTGAACCGGTTGCGTCTTTTTTCTTAACAGCACCGTATCCAATAACAACAACATCTTTTAATTCTTGTAAATCTTCTTCTAATTTAATAACTACAGAAGATTGATTTTCGTAAACTAATGTTTGACTTGTAAAACCAATAAAAGAGAACTTAATTTTTTGTCCTTTTATAAGATTTGATAATGTAAAATTACCATCAAAATCAGTCGCAGTCATGGTGTTAGTACCTTCGATTACAACAGAAACGCTTGGCATTGGCTGTTGCGTTTTACCATCTAAAACAACACCTTTAAGTGTGTTTTGCGCAAACATACCTATCGGTAAGATAAGTAAGAAAAGTAGTAACTTTTTTTGCAGTGTTTTCATACAAATTGTTTAGGTTAAAAATGTTATTTAATTGCTTATAACTTTACTTCTAATGTTAAATTTATGTAAAAATTGAAATAAAAAAAATTGAATTTCAAAATAGGCCTTGCGAAAACGTTTTCGTGTTGAAAACTTTGTGTTTTTAGTGCTATTTTTAAGCAAAAAATGTGATGTTTTAAAAAAAAAAGTTACTTTTAATGCATATTAATAATTAGCTTTTTCCAAATGAGAAAAAAAGTCACGCTTAAACAAATTGCTAGAGAACTAGATGTATCCATTTCAACGGTCTCAAAATCACTTCGTGATAGTCATGAAATTAGTGAAGACACTCGTTTAAAAGTTCAAGCGTTTGCAAAACTTTACAATTACAAACCGAATAATATAGCCTTAAGTTTAAAAAATAAAAAAACGAAAACTATAGGGATAATTATTCCAGAAATTGTTCATCATTTTTTTGCAACAGTAATTAGCGGAATCGAACAAGTGGCAAACGAAAATGGTTATAATGTAATTGTTTGTTTATCTGACGAATCATTTGACAAAGAAGTCATCAACTTAGAAATGCTAGCCAATGGAAGTACAGATGGTTTTATCATGTCGTTATCTAAAGAAACTCAACAAAAGAAAGACTTCCACCACATTCAAGAAGTAATCAATCAAGGTATGCCTGTAGTACTATTTGATCGAGTAACTAATGATGTTTTTTGCGATAAAGTAATTATTGATGACAAACAAGCTGCATTTGATGCTGTACAATTTCTAATTGAACAAGGATTTAGAAAAGTAGCTTTAATTACTACTGTTGATTATGTAAGTGTTGGTAAATTAAGAACCGATGGTTATAAAGAGGCATTAAAATCTAATCATATTAAGATTGACGAAGATTTAATCATCAAAATTGAAGACATTGATAATTGTGCTATTAAAATTGAAAACCTCATCAAATCGCAAAATTGTGATTCAATATTTGCTGTTAATGAATTATTTGCCGTTACTGCCATTAAAAAAGCGGCACAAAATAATTTAAAAGTACCTGATGATATTTCGGTTATCGGGTTTACCGATGGCATTATTTCTCAATTCTCTACACCAAGTATTTCAACTGTCAGTCAAAATGGCATTAAAATGGGTCGTAAATCCGCTCAAATGTTGATTGATCGCATAGAATTAGAAGATGAAGAAAACGAACAGTATACTACCGAAATAATTGAAACCAATTTAATTATTAGAGAATCTACTACAACGAAATAGTAGATCACAACTAATTGATAGCTAATATTTTAAATTTTTACATACCCCATATAAAGCAATTTAAATGCAAAAAAATATTGTTTTATTCAAAATTTTATTTTTAAATTTACAACATCAAAGCTTATAACTTTACTTCTAACAACAATAAGTTTTGATAAGCATAGTGCTTATCGTATGTTAATTTAATCTACGATAATGAAAAAACCGAATTTAAGTTTTTGGCAAATCTGGAATCTTAGCTTTGGATTTCTTGGTGTGCAAATTGGCTATTCGTTACAAAATGGAAACACCAGTAGAATTCTCGAAGCATTAGGTGCTAATGTTGACAAAATCAATTATTTTTGGCTAGCTGCTCCATTAGCAGGTTTAGTCGTGCAACCTATTATTGGACTTTCAAGTGACAAAACTTGGACACGTCTTGGTAGACGAATTCCGTTTATTCTTCTTGGATCTATAATTTCTGCTTTAGCTATGTTTTTCATGCCTAATTCAGGAAATTTCGCAAATCTTTTACCTGCATTGGTTTTTGGAGGACTCATTCTATTGATAATGGATACTTCATTCAATATTACCATGCAACCCTTCAGATCTTTGGTGGGAGACATGGTTAATGATGAGCAGAAAAATTTGGGTTATTCATTACAAAGTGCTCTTATTAATTTTGGTGCCGTCTTTGGATCATTACTTCCATGGATTTTAGCAAAATTAAATGTTGCTAACGTTCCTGCAGTTGGAGAAAAAGTAGCGGATTCCGTTATTTGGTCTTTCTACATTGGTGGTGCGATATTATTACTGAGTGTGCTTTGGACTGTATTTAAAACAAAAGAATACGCTCCTAAAGAACATGCCGAATTTAATAATATTGATCTCAACGCTCCTGAAGTAAAAGAAAAAACCAACTTTATCGAATTACTTAAAAAAGCACCAAAAATTTTCTGGCAATTAGGATTAGTTCAATTTTTCTCATGGTTTGCTTTATTTTTAATGTGGGTATACACTACAAGAGGAATTGCAAATCAAGTATGGGGAAATGAAGCTGCAGATCCACATTCTTTAGCATTTAACGAAGCTGGAGATTGGACAGGCGTTTTATTTGCATTTTACAGTGCTATTGCAGCTCTATTTGCACTTAGCATTCCTTCGATTGCTAAAATTATTGGTCGTAAAAAAACCTATAGTTACTCCTTAATTTTTGGTGGAATTGGACTAATTTCCATGTATTTCTTTCACGACAAGTACACACTATTTTTCTCAATGATTGGCGTTGGCGTAGCTTGGGCAGCTATTCTTGCCATTCCATATGCAATGCTTGCTAGTTCATTACCTGCAAACAAAATGGGAGTTTACATGGGATTATTTAATGGTACAATTACCATTCCTCAAATTGTAGCTGGCTCCCTTGGGGGCATAATTCTAGGTGTTCAAAAAGGGTCTATATTTTACAACGAGACTAATGAAAAATGTATAGAAATTGCTGACAAAGGATTGTTTTCCGGTAATGCTATTCTTATGATTGTTATTGCTGGAATTTCATTACTTATTGCTGGATTAGCAGTTACAACCATCCAAGAAAAATCAGAATAAAAATGACAAAAAAAGCTTTTATTTTTGATCTTGATGGGGTAATTGTGGATACCGCTAAATATCATTTTCTAGCATGGGAGAAATTAGCCAACCAACTTGGGATTAATTTCACCCACGAACATAACGAAGAGTTGAAAGGCGTGAGTCGAGTTCGTTCGCTTGACCTTATTTTAGCATTGGGAAACATTACTGCTTCACAAGAAGATAAAAACAAATGGTTAATTCAAAAAAATGAAGATTACCTCTCCTATTTAGTAGACATGGATGAACGCGAAATTCTTCCTGGTGTAGTAAAAGTATTGGAATATCTTAAAAACAACAATCAAGCCATTGCTTTAGGATCGGCAAGTAAAAATGCACGTCCTATTTTACAAAAAACAAACATTATGCACTTTTTTGATGCCATCGTGGACGGAAATGATGTTTCAAACGCAAAACCTGATCCCGAAGTGTTTCTTCAGGCAACACGAAAATTAGGAATAATTAATGAAAACGCGATCGTTTTTGAAGATTCGGTTGCCGGAATTCAAGCGGCAAATATAGCCAATATGACAAGTATAGGAATTGGTGACTCATCGGTTCTACACGAAGCAAAATACAATTTTAAGGATTTCACTTTTATAGAGAATCCCTTTTTAGAAAAATTAATAAATTAAAATATTTTAAAGTATTCGAGGCAACTTGAAACCTTAAACTTGAAACAAAATTATAATGAACCAAGATTATATAAAACCCGACAATTGGTCGATTATTGAAGAAGGATTTGATGCAGAAAAAGTAAAATCGTCTGAAAGTTTATTTAGCATCGGAAATGGCGCTATGGGGCAACGCGCTAATTTTGAGGAACACTATTCGGGTGAAACCTTTCAAGGAAGTTACATTGCAGGAATTTATTATCCTGATAAAACAAAAGTGGGCTGGTGGAAAAATGGCTATCCTGAATATTTTGCAAAAGTATTAAACGCACCCAATTGGATTGGAATCGATATCGAAATCAATGGCGAAAATTTAGATTTAGCCAAATGTCAGTCCGTTTCTAATTTCCGTCGTGAATTGAATATGAAAGAAGGTATTTATTACCGTTCTTTTGAAGCTACTTTGGCTAATGGAACTGAAATTTCTGTAAAAGTTCGTCGCTTTTTATCATTAGAATTAGACGAAGTTGGTGTGATTAATTACGAAATTAAAGTCTTAAATTCAGATGCGAAAATCGTATTTAAACCTTATGTTGATGCAGGAGTTCACAACGAAGATGCAAACTGGGAAGAAAAATTTTGGGAACCAATTAGTGCAAAACACACAAACAATGATGCTTTTGTAACCGCAAGAACTTTTAAAACGCACTTTACGGCAACTACTTTCATGCAAAATAGTATTTTGTTAGAAGGATCAAATTTGAGTATTGCACCCGTAAGCGTTAATGAATCGAAAGAAAAAATACAATTCACTTATGAAGTTGCCGTTGCTAAAGGTCAAACTACAACCATTCAAAAAATTGGAGGTTATTCGGTTTCATTAAATCACGAAAACACCATAATTGGGGCTAAAAATAGCATCGCAAAAGCTTTAGAAATTGGTATTTCCCAGTTAACAGAAAATCAAAAAGAAGCTTGGGCTAAAATTTGGGAAATGAGCGATATTACTATTGATGGCGATGTAAAAGCGCAACAAGGTATTCGTTTTAATATTTTCCAATTGAATCAAACCTACTTAGGAAAAGATTCTAGATTAAACATTGGTCCAAAAGGATTTACTGGCGAAAAATATGGTGGTTCAACCTATTGGGACACCGAAGCCTATTGTATTCCTTTTTACATGGCTACAAAAGACCAACAAGTTGCTCGAAACCTACTAGCCTATCGATACAACCAATTAGGCAAAGCAATTGAAAATGCCGAAAAATTAGGATTTAAAAACGGAGCTGCTTTGTATCCAATGGTAACCATGAATGGCGAAGAATGTCATAACGAATGGGAAATTACTTTTGAAGAAATTCACAGAAATGGAGCAATCGCTTTTGCCATTTTTAACTATTACCGTTTCACAGGTGATTACAGCTATATCACAGAAAAAGGCTTAGAGGTTTTAATAGGAATTGCTCGTTTTTGGAATCAAAGAGCTACGTTTTCTGCCCCAAAAAATAAATATGTGATTTTGGGCGTAACAGGTCCAAATGAGTATGAGAACAATGTAAACAATAATTTTTATACCAATTATATTGCTAAATGGTGTATCAATTATGCTATTGAGCAAATCAATAAAATTGAAACTGAATACCCTTCTGATTTTGTACGTATAATGAATAAGGTAAACTTAAATGACGCTGAATTACAATCTTGGAAAAATACTGCTGACAACATGTATTTTCCTTATTCAGAAGAACATGGTGTTTATTTGCAACAAGATGGCTTCTTAGATAAAGAATTGGTAAAAGTTTCCGATTTAGACAAGTCACAACGACCGATTAATCAAAAATGGTCTTGGGATAGAATTTTACGTTCGCCATACATAAAACAAGCAGATACTTTGCAAGGTTTTTATTTCTTCGAAGATGATTTTACCAAAGAACAATTAGAAAGACATTTCGATTTTTACGAACCTTTTACGGTTCACGAAAGCTCACTTTCACCTTGTGTGCATTCTATTCAAGCAGCTGTTTTGGGCAGAATGGAACAAGCATACACCTTTTATTTAAGAACTTCTCGTTTAGACCTAGACGATTATAACAAAGAAGTCGAAGAAGGCTTACACATTACTTCTATGGCAGGAACGTGGATGAGTATCGTAGAAGGATTTGGTGGAATGCGAGTGAAAAACAACCAATTGCATTTTGAACCAAAAATTCCTGCGCAATGGAAAGGCTATTCGTTTAAAGTGAATTTTAGAAATGCTATCGTTAAAGTTGAAGTCACTCATCAAGAAACAAAAGTTTCAGTTGAAGGAAATCAAGAAGTAGAAGTAATCATAAATAGCGCATCGCAATTAGTGAAAAATTAATTAAATTCATTGTCATGCTGAACATATTTCAGTATCTAAAAACATTAAATATGAAAAATATTTTTTCGGTTATCCTTGTTTTAACGGCTATTTTTGGTGCTTCTGCCCAAGAGTTTCAATCGCCAAATGGTAATTTTAAAATGTCGTTTTCACTTGGAAATGACGGCACACCTATGTATCAGCTTTTTTTAAAAAACAAAGAAGTAATTAAAAAAAGTAAATTAGGTTTAGAATTACAAAAGGATAAAAAGTCGTTAGTAAACGATTTTAAAGTGTTGGATACCAAAGAAAGCACGTTTAACGAAACCTGGAAAACCATTTGGGGAGAAGAAACCGAAATCCGTAATCATTACAACGAATTAGCGCTAACACTAAAACAAAATGAAACCGATAGACAAATAATCATTCGTTTTAGATTATTTAACGATGGTTTAGGCTTTCGCTATGAATTTCCAGAACAAAAAAACCTGACTTACTTCGTTTTAAAAGAAGAGCGTACCGAATTTGCAATGACAGGAAATCATACCGCATTCTGGATTCCAGGAGATTATGACACACAAGAATACGATTACACTGAAAGTAAATTATCTGAAATTAGAAGTTTATTTAAAAGCGCAGTTACTGAAAATGCTTCACAAAAACAGTTTTCAGATACAGGTGTACAAACGTCTTTAATGATGAAAACAGATGACGGTTTGTATATCAACATCCACGAAGCAGCTCTAATTAATTATTCGTGTATGCATTTGAATTTAGACGATAAGAATTTCGTATTTCAATCGCACTTAACGCCAGATGCAAAAGGAAATAAAGGACATATTCAAACACCAAGTGTTTCGCCTTGGCGTACCATTATCGTTAGTAATGATGCAAAAGATATTTTAGCTTCAAGAATGACATTAAACTTAAACGAACCTTGTAAAATTGAAAATACCTCTTGGATTAAACCTGTAAAATATGTTGGCGTTTGGTGGGAAATGATAACCGGAAAAAGCTCTTGGGCTTATACTGATGAAGTGCCAACAGTCCAATTAGGAATCACTGATTTTTCAAAGGTTAAACCCAATAAAACACACGCAGCAAATACCAAACATGTGAAAGAATACATCGATTTTGCAGCATTACATGGATTTGACGCCGTTTTGGTAGAAGGTTGGAACGAAGGTTGGGAAGACTGGTTTGGTCATGAAAAAGATTATGTTTTTGATTTTATTTCGGCGTATCCAGATTTTGATGTGAAAGGAATTCACGAATATGCCAAATCAAAAGGAATTAAAATGATTATGCACCACGAAACGTCTGGTGCCACAAGAAATTACGAACGTCATTTAGATGTAGCGTATCAATTTATGAAAGACAATGGATACAACGCTGTAAAAAGTGGTTATGTCGGAAATATTTTGCCTTTAGGCGAGCACCATTACAGTCAATCTATCTTAAATCATTACCAATATTGCATCGAAAAAGCGGTGGATTATAAAATTATGGTGAACGCACACGAAGCCGTTCGTCCAACAGGAATTTGCAGAACGTATCCAAACTTAATTGGAAACGAAGCAGCACGTGGAACTGAATTTCAAGCCTTTGGTGGTTCAAAAGTAAATCATACAACTTTATTACCATTCACTCGTTTAATTGGCGGACCAATGGATTATACACCCGGAATTTTTGAAATGGATATTGCCAAATTAAATCCAAATAATAACTCGCATGTAAATACTACTATTGCCAATCAATTAGGGTTGTATGTGGTTATGTATAGTCCACTTCAAATGGCGGCTGATTTACCAGAAAATTACAATCGATTTTTAGACGCTTTCCAATTTATTAAAGATGTTCCTGTGGAATGGGCAACAACAAAATATTTGGAAGCAGAACCAGGGTATTACATTTCAATCGCAAGAAAAGATAAAAATTCAAACAATTGGTTTGTGGGTAATTCAAACGGATTAAATGCAAGAACTTCAACCATAACTTTAGATTTCTTAGAAAAAGGGAAAAAATACGAAGCCACTATATATGCAGATGCTGCCGATGCGCATTATAAAACAAATCCGCAAGCGTATAAAATAAAAAAACAAAAAGTAACATACAAATCAAAACTGCAACTGTTAACTGCTCCAGGTGGTGGTTACGGAATTAGTATTGTTGAGGTTAAATAAAATCAGAACATTAAAAACTAGATTATGAAAAAAATACTTTTCTTATTGCCTATTTTACTATTCAATTTTTCTTTTGGACAAATTGATAAAGTAGAACCGCCTTTTTGGTACGAGAACATGACAAACAATCAGGTTCAAATTATGTTTTATGGTAAAAATATCGCTCAAAATACCGTAACAGTTTCAAACGGCGTAGTTATTACTCAGGTTCAAAAAACTGAAAATCCAAATTACGTTTTCGTAACGATTGATTTGAAAAATGTAACAGCACAAGATTTGATGTTTACTTTCAAAAACGGTAAAAAATCATTCAATCAATCGTATTCGATTAAAAAAAGAAAGGAAAATTCGCGTAATCGTAAAAGTTTTGACTCGTCGGATATGATGTATTTAATTATGCCAGACCGATTTGCCAATGGAAACGAAAAAAATGATTCGGATTCAAATTTACAAGAAAAAGCTAACAGAAGTCTGCCTGGCGGAAGACATGGAGGAGACATTCAAGGTATTATAAATAATTTAGATTATTTGCAATCGCTTGGTGTAACAGCACTTTGGAGCACGCCTATGTGTGAAGATAACGACAAAGGCTATTCGTATCATACATATGCGCAATCAGATGTGTATAAAATTGATCCACGTTATGGAACAAATGAAGAATATGTGCGCCTTTCTTCAGAAATGAAAAAGAGAAATATGAAGTTAGTGAAAGATTATGTAACGAATCACTGGGGAGCAGAACATTGGATGTTTAAAGACATGCCAACATACGATTGGTTTCATCAATTTCCAGGGTACAAACAAAGTAATTATCGCATGACCACACAATACGACACCAACGCCTCTGCGATAGATGCCAAGCTTTGTATGGATGGATGGTTTGTGCCAAGTATGCCCGATTTGAATCAATCGAATCCTTTGGTATTAAATTATTTGACTCAAAACGCCATTTGGTGGATTGAATATGCCGATTTAGATGGATTTAGAGTAGATACATATTCATATAACGATAAAGCAGGCATTGCAAAATGGACCAAAGCCATTACCGACGAATATCCTTATTTTAATATCGTTGGAGAAGTTTGGATGCACGATCAAGCACAAATTTCGTATTGGCAAAAAGACAGTCCAATTGCTAAAATTCAAAGCTATAATTCCTATTTACCAAGTGTAATGGATTTTACCATGCACGATGTTTTTGGAAATGTTTTTAACGAAGACAATACAAATTGGAACGACGGAATGTTTAAATTTTATGAAAATTTCGTAAATGATTTTCTATACGACAACCCAAATAATTTATTAATTTTTGCAGAAAATCACGACACCAACCGTTTCAATCAGAACTATAAAAATGATTTAAATAAGTATAAAATGGCTATGACTATTTTAGCTACGATGCGAGGTATTCCTCAATTGTATTACGGTTCGGAAATTGGTATGGCGGGCGATAAAGGCAAAGGTGATGCAGACATCCGTCAGGATTTTCCTGGTGGTTGGGCTTCAGATAAAAACAATGCTTTTACAGCTTCAGGAAGAACAGCTGAACAAGCAAAATATTTCGATTTCACCGCTAAAGTTTTCAATTGGAGAAAATCGAAATCTGTAATTCATAACGGAAAATTAATGCATTATCTGCCAGATAACAACGTGTATGTTTATTTTCGTTACAACGACTCCGAAAGTGTAATGGTTGTTGTTAATAATAGTAAAGACAAACAAACAGTAAAATTAGATAGATTCAAAGAAAGTTTGGCTTCCTATTCAAGTGGAAAAGACATTATTTCGGATGCAAATTTCGATTTAAAATCTGAACTTTCAATTGATGGAAAATCGAGCTTAATTTTAGAATTAAAAAAATAAGATTCAAATGAGATTTTGGTTTTTAATAGCGTTTAGTTGTATGTGTTTTTCACAAGAGAATATAAAAATCAGTGATTTACAAAATAATAACGATTTTGTAGGACAAATAAAACGTATTGAAAACTTTCCATCAAAACATGTAGCTTCCAGAACAGTTGATATTTGGTTGCCAATAAATTATTCAGAAACTAAAAAGTACCAAGTGTTATATATGCACGATGGACAAATGCTTTTTGATGCGAAAACCACTTGGAACAAACAAGAATGGGGCGTAGATGAAAAAATAGACTCATTAACCCAAAAAAAAGCCATTATAGAAGTAATTGTGGTTGCTGTTTGGAATATTCCAACCATTCGACATTTAAATTATTTTCCACAGAAAGCATTTGATTTTTTAAGCGATTCGGATAAAAAATTCGTGATAGATGAAGCTAAAAAAGTCAATTTAGATTTGACACAAATTTCATCAGATAGCTATTTAAAGTTTTTAGTTTCCGAAGTAAAACCATATATTGATTCTCATTTTTCAGTGTATACCGATAAAGAAAATACCGCAATTATGGGATCCAGTATGGGTGGATTAATTTCTATGTATGCCCTTTGCGAATATCCAGATGTTTTCGTGAAAGCCGCTTGTTTATCGACACATTGGATTGGTTTAAAAAATGTAGAAAACAACCCAATTCCAAATGCTTTTTTCAAGTATTTACAAGCTAAATTACCCAATCCAAAAACGCATAAAATTTATTTTGATTTCGGCACAAAAACCTTAGATGCAGAATATGTAAGGTATGAAAAAAACGTCAATGATATTTTAAAAAACAAAGGATTTGATGCATCAAATTCTAAAAATTTAAAATTTGAAAATGCCGATCATACTGAAAAATCTTGGAACAAACGTTTAGAAATACCTTTACAATTTTTATTAAATTAGTTATGAAAAAATTAGCAATATTGGCATTTGTTGCCTTAATAGTTACAAACAGTTACGCCCAAAAAGCGACTAATTTAACAAGTGATAAATTAGAAAACGCCGTAATTTACGAAGTGAATATTCGTCAATATTCACCTGAAGGGTCGTTTAATGCTTTTACAAAAGACATTCCGAATTTGAAACAATTAGGTGTAAAAGTCATTTGGATTATGCCAATTTTTCCTATTTCGCAAACGAAAAGAAAAGCAACTGGTGGCGATAACAGTAAATTTGCTTCAGAAATGCCAGTTGCGGAACAACATAAATACTTAGGAAGTTATTATGCCGTTTCTGATTTTAAGAAAGTAAATCCAGAATTTGGCACGCTTGAAGATTTTAGAAATTTAGTAAAAACCGCTCATGAAAATGGCATATATGTTATTTTAGATTGGGTACCAAATCACACAGGTTGGGATCACGTTTGGATTAAAGAACATCCAGAATATTACACAAAAAATGAAAAAGGGGAAATTATCGATCCAATCAATCCAGAAACTGGAAAAACTTGGGGATGGACAGACGTTGCGGATTTAAATTACGACAATCAAAACCTTCGTGCAGCAATGACTGCTGACATGAAATATTGGCTTCAAAAAGAAGGTATTGATGGTTTTAGATGTGATGTAGCCGGAAATGTTCCTGCTGATTTTTGGCAAAAAACCATTCCAGAATTACGTGCAATAAAAAATATCTTTATGTTAGCAGAAGCTTGGGAACCAGAATTATTGAAAGATAATTTGTTTGACATGGCATACGGATGGGAAGCTCACCACACGATGAATAGAATTGCTCAAGGCAAAAACACAGTTGAAAATTGGGATAAATTAATAATTGACGATGAAAAAAAATATGCTTCAGATGATATTTTAATGAATTTTGTTGACAATCATGATGAAAATTCTTGGAACGGAACCATTCAATCTCGATTAGGTGTTGCCGAAGAAGCCATGACAGCTTTAACGTATGTTATGCCAGGAATGCCTTTAGTATATAGTGGTAATGAATATGGATTGAAACACAGTTTAAAGTTTTTCGAGAAAGATTCAATTCCAAAAACAAAAGGAAAAGAGTGGGAATTAAGAGCAAAATTAGGCCAATTAAAAAATGAAAATTCAGCTTTAAATGGAGGAAAAAATCCAGCAGCATATAAGCGTATTAAAACAAATGACGATACAAAAATTTTAGCGTTTGAACGTGAAAAAGACGGTAAAAAAATTATTTATATTGCCAATTTATCGAATCAAACTATTGAAACAAAAATTCAATTAAAAGGAGACTTTACTGATTATATGTCGGGTTATAAAATACAATTTAGATCTGATGCGCCAATTGGACTTAAAGCTTGGCAATATTTAATTTTAACTGAATAATAGTTTACTTACAATTTTAAAGTCCTGCTTATTCAAAGCGGGACTTTTTATTTTAAAATTTAACCGATATTTGCAAAAACAAATCCATTGAATTCAAAATACAACATTATAATTATTGGTGGAGGTGCTGCTGGTTATTTTACGGCCATTAATTGCGCTGAAAAAAATCCACAACTAAAAGTAGCTATTTTAGAACGTGGAAAAAACGTGTTAGAAAAAGTGCGAATTTCGGGTGGAGGAAGATGTAATGTTACTCATGCGTGCTTTGTACCCAATGATTTGGTAAAATTTTATCCTCGTGGTGAAAAGGAATTAAAAGGTCCTTTTCATCAATTTTGCTCAGGAGATACTATTGAATGGTTTGAAAAACGTGATGTAGAACTTAAAATTGAAGACGATGGAAGAATGTTTCCAGTTTCAAATTCGTCTCAAACCATAATTGATTGTTTTCAAGATGCAGTGAAAAAACTAAAAATTGACGTCTTAACAAATCATAGTGTTCAGGAATTATACAAAACAGAAACCCATTGGAAAATAACAACTACTCAAGAAGTTTTCACTTGTGAAAAAATAGTAATGGCAACAGGAAGTAATCCTAAAATTTGGGAATTACTTCAACATTTAGGTCATTCTATAATCGAACCTGTTCCGTCATTATTTACATTTAACATTAAAGATCCTCGAATTAAAGATTTAATGGGACTTTCTGCTGTAGCTTCAGTCAAAGTCAAAAAAACCAAACTAGAAGCATCGGGTCCCTTATTAATTACGCATTGGGGAATGAGCGGACCAGGAATTTTAAGACTTTCAGCTTGGGGTGCTCGAGAATTAGCCGAAAAAAAATATCAGTTTGCCATTCAAGTAAATTGGTTGAACGAAACTACTTTTGAGGAAGCAATCGAGTTATTGAAAGACATCAAAGAAGAACAAGCAAAAAAATTAGTGACCAAATATGCGCATTTTGAATTACCAAAACGTCTTTGGGAAAACCTAGTATTTGCGGCTGGAATTTCAGAAGAAACAAAATGGGCAGATGTAACTAAAAAACAACTCCATTCGTTAATTGAACAACTTACAAACGGCGAATTTCACGTCAACGGAAAAAGCACCTTTAAAGAAGAATTTGTAACTGCTGGTGGCATCGACTTAAAAGAAGTCAATTTCAAAACCATGGAAAGCAAAATTTTACCAGACGTATATTTTGCAGGTGAAATTTTAAACATCGATGCTATAACAGGAGGCTTCAACTTCCAAAATGCTTGGACAAGCGGATTTATTGTGGCTGAGAATATTGGAAAATAAACTTCTTTAACCACTAAGCTCACTAGGAATGTACTAAGGACACAAGGTTATATTAATCTTATATGAACTTATAAATCTAATATGGTTAAAAGGTCTTATTGTACTTTGCGAAAAAAAATTGCCAGACTTTGCGTTAAAATAGTTATCGATTCAACCAAAAAATACTAGCTGTTAAAATCGTTGCAAAACCTACCCATACCATATAAGGAATCAATAAATAAGCTGCTTTTTTATCAATTTGCTTGAATACATGATACGTTTCATAAATCATTAACCAGAGTACAACTATTTCTACTAAGGCCAACAAAAAATTGTGCAATCCAAAGAAAATATAAGACCAAAGCGCATTTAAGGCTAATTGAATAATAAAAAACAACATCCCTTTTTTAACCAAAGGCATTTTGACAGCCATTTGATTCCAAATAAGTCCACTGGAAATTCCCATCAATATAAAAAGAAGTGTCCAAACGGGTGCAAAAACCCAATTTGGCGGATTAAAAACTGGTTTCTTAATCATTGGATACCACGTTTCAATACTGGCTTGTGTTACTTTACTGGATAAATATCCTACAGCTAAACAAACCATAACCATGTTGATTATTCGCAAATATTTTGTCATTTTTATAATTTTATAAGCAAATTAACGAAATATCAAGGGAACAAATCAATCAAAATCGGTATTTTTGTCAAAATTTTAGCTATGCTTCTTGAAAAAGATTTTATCGCAACTTCATATCAATCCATTGAATCCGCTAGTTTTGAATGGAGTGCACCTAGTAATATCGCTTTAGTGAAATATTGGGGGAAAAAAGAAAGACAAATTCCGGCCAATCCATCGATAAGTTTTACCTTAAAGAATTGTAAAACAATTACAAAATTAGAAGTAGTTAAAAAAACGGAAAACAATGATTTTTCGTTTGAATTATTGTTTGAAGGAAAACCAAAAGAAGATTTCAAACCAAAAATTCAAAATTTCTTTGAAAGAATCGAATCATATTGTCCATTTTTAAAAGAGTATCATTTTAAAATTGATACACAAAACACCTTTCCTCATAGTTCAGGAATTGCTTCTTCAGCCTCTGGAATGGCAGCTTTAGCGATGAATATCATGAGTTTAGAAAAAGCAATTAACCCGTCGATTTCAGACGAATATTTTTATGCAAAGGCCTCTTTTTTAGCCCGATTAGGTAGCGGAAGTGCTTGTCGAAGTATCAAAGGCGAAGTGGTGGTTTGGGGTAATCATGCTGAAATTTCAGGAAGTTCAGATTTATTTGGAGTCGAATTTTCAGCAATTCATTCTAACTTCAAAAACTATCAAGACACGATTTTATTAGTAGATAAAGGAGAAAAACAAGTTTCAAGTACTGTTGGGCACGATTTAATGCACAATCATCCGTTTGCGGAAAGACGTTTTACTCAAGCACATGAAAACTTATCTAAAATAAAAAAGATTTTATCCTCAGGAAATGTAGCAGAATTCATCAAAATTGTAGAAAGTGAAGCTTTGACCTTGCACGCTATGATGATGACTTCAATGCCCTATTTTATCTTGATGAAACCCAATACGTTAGAAATTATCAATAAAATTTGGAAGTTCAGAAACGATACACAAGTTCCAGTATGTTTTACGTTAGACGCTGGTGCCAATGTGCATGTTTTATATCCTGAAAATGTGAAAGAAAATGTATTGCAATTTATTCAGAATGAGTTAATTGAATATTGCCAAAATGGTCAGTATATTTGTGACGAAATTGGGAATGGAAGTCAATTGATAATGAATAATTAACAATTGATAATGGAGAAGAAAAATGTTATTAAAGAAAAATCTTTTGAATTTGCTAAAGAAATAGTGTACCTTTATAAATCCTTGGTAGATAAAAAGGAATTTGTTTTATCCAAACAGTTGTTGCGTTCAGGAACATCCATTGGAGCTAATGTAAGAGAATCAGAGCATGCTCAAAGCAAAGCAGACTTTATTCATAAGTTATCGATTTCATTGAAAGAAGCAAATGAAACAGAATATTGGTTAGATTTGTTGTTTGAAACGAATTATTTAACCGATGAAGAGTTTCAAAATGTAAAATATAAAATTATAGAAATATTGAAATTGCTTACGAGTATACTCAATACTTCAAAAAATAAATAATTATCAATTATTCATTATTAATTGTCAATTAAATAATATGAAAGGACCACTTTTTTACTCAAAAATATTACTTTTCGGAGAATATGGAATTATCCAAGATTCGAAAGGACTTTCAATTCCTTATAATTTCTATAATGGTGCTTTAAAAAAAGATGATAATTCGTCTGAAATTGCTATTAAATCAAACGAAAGTTTGAAAAAATTTGTTACTTATTTAGAGCAATTGCAAGCGGAACAACCTGAGTTAGTAACGTTCAATTTGACGGTTTTAAAACAAGATGTAAACAGCGGAATGTATTTCGATTCCAGTATTCCACAAGGATATGGCGTTGGAAGTAGTGGTGCTTTGGTTGCTGCTATTTATGATAAATATGCGAATGATAAAATCACGGTTTTAGAAAATTTAACACGTGAAAAATTAGTACAATTAAAAACGATTTTTGCCCAAATGGAATCTTTTTTTCATGGAAAAAGTTCGGGTTTAGATCCATTGAATAGTTATTTGAGTATTCCCATTTTAATTAATTCGAAAGATAATATTGAAGCAACCGGAATTCCAACACAAAGTACGCAAGGAAAAGGCGCTGTGTTCTTATTAGATTCAGGAATTGTGGGTGAAACCGCTCCAATGGTTTCTATTTTTATGGAAAACCTAAAAGACAATGGTTTCCGCACGATGTTAAAATCGCAATTCATTAAATATACCGATGCTTGTGTAGAAAATTTCTTGCGCGGCGATGTAAAATCATTATTAGAAAATACTAAACAATTATCTAAAGTAGTGTTAAACAACTTTAAACCAATGATTCCCGAGCAATTTCATCAAATATGGCAAAAAGGAATCGACACGAATGACTACTATCTAAAATTATGTGGTTCTGGTGGTGGCGGTTATATTTTAGGATTTACTCATGATTTAGATAAAGCAAAAGAATCCTTAAAAGACTATAAATTAGAAGTAGTTTATAATTTTTAATGTTTTTTGTTTGAAGGAAACTTGAAACTTGAAACTTTAAACAAAAACTCATGCTTACTCGTAAATCCAAAGTAACGCTCAAAAAAATTGCAAGCCTCTTTTCTGTAATTAGAGGGTATAACATTTGGGTGATTGTTTTAGCACAATATCTTTCCGCCATATTTATTTTGGCACCTGAAAAAAGAGCTTTGGCAATTATTTTGGATTGGCAATTATTTTTAATTGTAATAGCTTCATCTCTTACTATCGCTTCGGGATACATTATCAATAACTTTTATGATGCTAAAAAAGATTTAATCAATCGGCCTAAAAAAGCGATGATTGACCGATTAGTAAGTCAAGAAACTAAGCTGAAAGTGTATTTTACCATAAACTTTATTGTCGCATTTTTGATGTTTTTCATTTCGTGGCGAGCGATTTTATTTTTTTCAACCTATATTTTCTTAATTTGGTTTTATTCACATAAATTGAAAAAAATATTTCTAGTTGGAAACATTACAGCATCCGTTTTAGCAGTTTTGCCTTTTTTTGGGATTTTAATGTATTATAAAAACTTTTACGAAGTAATTTTTGCGAATGCACTCTTCTTGTTTTTACTAATTTTAATTCGTGAAATGATTAAAGATTTAGAAAATATTGAAGGCGATTTAATTACCGATTATAAGACAATTCCTGTTGTTTTTGGTGAAAAAATGGCCAAAACAATCATCACAATTTTAACTTTTTGCACCATAATTCCTATATATTTCTTAATCGAAATTTACGATGTAGGCTACATGGATAGTTACTTTTACCTAAGTATGATTATGCTATTGTTTTTTGTGATGCTGTTATGGAAATCAAGATCTAAAACCGAATTTTTAAAACTTCATTTTTTATTAAAACTCATTATTGTATCGGGGGTGTTTTGCATCATACTCATCGAACCTTCCGTTTTGATACATGGAAAAAAATTGATTTCAACATATTAGTTATATCTTTGCAGAAATTTGTTTACAATTATGTCACGTCATCAAGATAACGATAAAAGCCGTCCGGGTTCTGCAAGACAAGGAGGATATAAAAAATCCAGCAATTCAAGAGGAAATGCTCCTGTTAGAAAAGCACCTTCAAAATTTGCAACCAAAACTGAAACTGTTAAAGAAGCACCAAAAGCTCCAAAATCTCCTAAAAGACCTTCTAATCCAGACGAAATGCGCTTAAATCGCTACATTTCTAATTCAGGAATGTGTAGTCGAAGAGATGCTGATATCTACATTCAAAGTGGTAATGTAAAAGTAAACGGAGAAGTAATTACCGAAATGGGTCACCGCGTTAAATTAACCGATGTGGTACAGTTTGATGGCGTTAACATTACACCCGAAAAGAAAGAATACATTCTATTAAATAAACCTAAGAACTTTTCTACAGCAGGCGATGATGCAATAGGTTCAGCAAATGTATTAGACTTGGTTAAAAATGCTTCAAAAGCAAATTTAATACCGGTAGGAAGAATGGATAAAACCACTACAGGCTTATTATTGTTTACCAATGATACTGAAATTGTTCAAAAATTCACCGTTCCCAATCAACGTTCGTCTAAAGTATATCAAGTAACTTTAGATAAAAACTTAAAATACGAAGATTTAGAACGCATTCAAAAAGGATTAATGATTGACGACCACAAGGTTTTTGTGGAAGAAATTACCTATATCGAAGACCAACCAAAAAGCGAAATTGGGATTAAAATGAAAACGTCTAATGTGAAAGTTGTTCGTAAAATTTTCGAACACTTAAAATATGATGTTTTAAAAGTTGACCGTGTAACTTTTGCTGGTTTGACTAAGAAAAATTTACCAAGAGGCGATTGGCGTTTCTTAACCGAACAAGAAATCATCAACCTAAAAAATTCGTAACACTATTTTTTAAAACATACAGACACATAGAATTTTTATGTGTCTTTTTTTATTTAGTAATCTTTGCGAACTTTGCGTTTAAATTTAAACTTTATGCCCAATCAACTACAACAAATTGCCCTTAGATGGTTTGATGCGTTCAATACAAAAAATATTGAGAAATTATTGGCATTATACGACGATGAAGCCCAACATTTTAGTCCGAAATTAAAAATTCGTCAACCTGAAACGAATGGCTTAATCATCGGAAAAGAAGCAATGCGTGTTTGGTGGCAAGACGCTTTTGATCGATTGCCAACATTACATTACAAAGTAACTTCATTAACCGCAAACTCAGATCGAGTGTTTATGGAATATACACGTCAAGTCGAAGGCGAAGCAGATATGTTAGTTGCTGAAGTATTAGAAATTAAAGACGGTAAAATTGTGTTTTCTAGGGTGTATCATGGGTAACATTTACTATTCCTGAAAAACATAATCCGCATACACCTGCTCAATCTCAGTAAATACATCCAATAATTGATTGATACCATCAGTGGTAACCAATTTTTGTTTATACTCTTTAAAACCGTGAATGCCTTTGAAATAATTGGTATAATGACGACGCATTTCGTTGATTCCTAGGCGCTCACCTTTCCATTCTACACTCCAAATTAAGTGATTTTTGGCTGCTTCAATTCGGTCATCCATGCTCGGTGGTGCTAATATTTCACCTGTAGCGAAATAATGTTTTATTTCATTAAAAATCCAAGGATAACCAATCGCAGCTCGGCCAATCATCATGCCGTCTAAACCATATTTGTTTTTGTATTCCAACGCTTTTTCAGGCGAATCAATATCACCATTTCCAAAAATAGGCATTGAAATTCTAGGATTTTCTTTAATTCGCTGAACGTGTGACCAGTCCGAATGTCCTTTATACATTTGCGCACGTGTTCTGGCATGAACCGTTAAAGCTTGAACACCAATGTCTTGCAAACGTTCGGCAACTTCATCAATATTTATGGAACTTTCGTCCCAACCCAATCGTGTTTTTACCGTTACCGGAAGAGTTGTTCCTTTGATAACCGCTTTGGTTAACCGAATCATCAAATCTACATCTTTTAAAACCCCTGCTCCTGCTCCTTTACACACCACTTTTTTTACTGGGCAACCAAAATTAATATCTACTAAATCAGGTTGAACGGCATCAACAATTCTCGAAGACATTTCCATAGCTTCTTCATCACCGCCAAAAATTTGAATTCCCACAGGGCGTTCATAATCAAAAATATCTAGCTTTTGTTTGCTTTTAACTGCATCCCGAATCAATCCTTCCGAAGAAATAAATTCAGAATACATTAAATCGGCACCATGTAATTTGCACAAACGACGAAATGGCGGATCACTCACGTCTTCCATCGGCGCTAATAATAAAGGAAAATCAGGTAATATGATGTTACCAATTTTTGGCATGATGCAGTAATTTTTTTGCAAAAATACAAATTTTTGTTGGTTTCAAGTTTGAGGTTTCAAGTTTCAGTCTAATAAATCAAATCTTTGCTTTATATTTGCAGACTAAATGCCTAGCTTTCGCTAAAATAAAGGACAGAAGACGAAGATGAAAAACATTAGAAATTTTTGCATTATTGCACACATTGACCACGGAAAAAGTACGTTGGCAGATCGTTTATTAGGCGCAACACAAACCGTAACAGCTCGTGAAGAAAAAGCACAGTTATTAGATAACATGGACTTAGAACGCGAACGTGGAATTACCATAAAAAGTCACGCGATTCAAATGGAATACACCTACAAAGGTGAAAAATATATTTTAAACTTAATTGATACGCCAGGTCACGTGGATTTTTCGTATGAAGTTTCTCGTTCTATTGCCGCTTGTGAAGGGGCTTTGTTAATTGTTGATGCGGCACAAAGTATTCAGGCACAAACCATTTCAAATTTATATTTGGCTTTAGAAAATGACTTGGAAATTATCCCAGTTTTAAACAAAGTAGATTTACCAAGTGCTAATCCTGAAGAAGTTAGAGATGATATTATCGATTTATTAGGTTGTAAATTAGAAGATATTATTCATGCTTCTGGAAAAACAGGTTTTGGTGTTGAAAATATTTTAGCAGCCATTATTGAAAAAATTCCTGCGCCAAAAGGAAATGTTGAAGAACCTCTTCAGGCCTTAATCTTTGATTCACATTACAATCCGTTTCGTGGAATTGAAGTTATTTTCCGTGTAAAAAACGGTGAAATCAGAAAAGGGCAAAAAATTAAATTCATGGCAACAGGCAATGAATATTTTGCTGACGAAGTAGGAACTTTGAAATTAAATCAAGTACCAAAAGACGTGATTTCAACCGGAGATGTAGGCTATTTAATTTCGGGAATAAAAGAAGCAAAAGAAGTAAAAGTTGGAGACACCGTAACCGATGCTAAAACGCCAACTACCAATATGATTCAAGGTTTTGAAGATGTAAAACCAATGGTTTTTGCAGGAATATATCCGGTGGACACTGAAGATTATGAAGACTTGCGTGCCTCTATGGAAAAATTACAGTTGAACGATGCTTCATTGGTGTTTACTGCGGAAAGTTCGGCAGCATTAGGATTTGGTTTTCGTTGTGGGTTCTTAGGAATGTTACACATGGAAATCATTCAAGAACGTTTAGAACGTGAATTTGACATGACGGTTATTACTACTGTTCCAAACGTTTCCTATCATGCGTATACGAAGAAAGAACCTGAAACAATTTTAATTGTAAATAATCCTTCAGATTTGCCTGAACCTTCAAAATTAGACAGAGTTGAAGAACCTTATATTAAAGCAACTATAATAACAAAATCAGATTTTGTAGGAAATGTGATGAGTTTATGTATCGAAAAACGAGGTGTAATTACCAATCAAACCTATTTAACCACCGAGCGAGTGGAATTGAATTTTGACATGCCTTTAGCGGAAATTGTATTTGATTTTTATGACCGATTAAAAACCGTTTCAAAAGGATATGCTTCTTTTGATTACCACCCAATAGGAATGCGCGAATCAAAATTAGTAAAACTAGATGTATTATTAAATGCACAATCCGTTGATGCACTTTCGGCTTTAATTCATGACAGTAATGCGTTTTACATTGGGAAAAAAATGTGTGAAAAGCTAAAAGAATTAATCCCAAGACAACAATTTGATATTCCGATTCAAGCGGCTATTGGAGCAAAAATTATTGCCCGTGAAACCATTAAAGCGTTACGTAAAGATGTAACCGCAAAATGTTATGGTGGTGATATTTCTCGTAAACGTAAATTATTAGAAAAACAGAAAAAAGGTAAAAAACGAATGCGTCAAGTGGGTAACGTAGAAATTCCACAAGAAGCGTTCATGGCGGTTTTGAAGTTAAACGATTAACTAGAGCCTCCTATATGTTATAAAAACGCAATCAGTTACATGGTTGCGTTTTTTTTACTTCTAAAATTTACTTTGAGATTAAAACATAAAAAAAGAGCTGAAATTTTCAGCTCTTTTTTTTAAAGTAAACTCCTATTAGAAATTTGCTCTGTTATCTTTTATATCTGCTTTATCTTTTATAGCGGTGTATGCTTTTGACGAAGCGTAAGATTGATTTTGAGATTTATCTTGGCTGATATAAGTTGTATAATCAGAAACTGCAGGTGCTTTAACAACATTCTTAGTTCTAATCATAAACATACCGCTAGTTCCTTCAATAATTTTAGAAGTTTTTCCAGCCGCTAATCCAAATGCTTTTCCAACAACTTTTGGTTCCATACCTACATTAGGAATGATCGGGTTTTTAACAGTAACACCCGTTGCAATTAAAACAGTAGCGCCTGATGCTTTTGAAACAGCCTCTAATGAATTTCCATTCATTTTTTTCTTGATGATTTCAGCTTTTTTCTGATTTTTTATAATCGGTTCTACAGATTGTTTTGCAACATCCAAAGGAAGTAAACCCGAATCATTGATGTCTTTTAATTTTGCAACCACAAATCCTTGAGGTACTTCAAAACGTTTTATTCCACCAACCTCAGTTTCTTTATTAAAACTCCAACGAACTATTTCTCTTTGGGATCCTAAGCCTTGAACAAATTCGTCATAAGCTTTGATATTAGTTGCAGGAGTAACTACTAAACCAGCTTTTTTAGCTACTGCAGCAAAATCTTTATTTTCTAATGCTCCAGACTCTAATTGACTTGCTTTGGTATAAGCAACATCAATTGTAGCATCAGAGGCTTGAATTTTTTGAGCAATTGTTCCTAATAAGACAGCATCATTTTTACCTGAAACTTTCATTACGTGAAAACCAAATTCTGTTTCTACCACGCCCATTGTTCCTACTGGATTATTAAAAACAAAATCATTGAATTTTGGTGTCATTTGACCTGGCGCAATATTATCATATTCTCCACCATTATTTTTTGACCCTGGATCATCTGAATTTGTGATTGCTAGCATTGCAAAATTTCCTGGATTTGCTTTGGCCTGAGTCAATAAATCATTTGCTAATTTTTGTGCTTCTTCTTTTGTTCTAGTAGCCGATGAACGTTCAGCACCTTTAAAAGCTATTAAAATGTGACTCGCTTTTGCACTTGCATTCGCTTTTCTACCAATCATTCTTGATAAACATTGGTGTCCGTTGTGAACATAAGGTCCAAAAACTGCTCCAGCTGGCAAATTAAATAATTGCTCTTGAAAATCAACTGGTAAATCTTTTTTTGCTAAATAAGTAGAATCAAATTTGATATCAGAATTTGCATTTACAAACTCTCCCACATTTGAAACCGCTCTAAATCCAGGTAATGTATCATTCATTTTAGTTTGTTCGTTATAAACAACTTTTCCTGTTAATACTCCTGAAATAGATTCTAACATTGCAGCTTCATCTTCTTTAGATGGTTTATTTTCCACTAAAATAAAATCAATACTTCTTGTATTGTCTGATTTGTATTTTTTAGGGTTTTTCTTCATGAACTCTACAATTTCAGCATCAGTAACCTTTACTTGATCATCATTAACCGTTGAAAAAGCAACCGTTACATAATCAAAATCAGCTTTAGTAGCTTCCATTTCATAAGAAAATTTACCTTCAGCTTTAGTAGTCACAACACCCGATTTAATCATAGTGTTGTATAATTGCTCCACAGCATAGGTTTCAATATTTTTTTCAAAATCTTTCCATTGCAACCATTGTTCTTGGTTTGGTGCATTTTTTAAAGACTTGATGTATTCTTTGAATTTATTTTCGTCAAACTGACCTGCAGCATTTAAAAACTGTTGGTTTTGAGCAAAATTTGGATTTTGTTTGATTACGTTGATTAATTGTTCGTTGCCAATTGCAAGTCCCAATTTTTCAAATTCTTCACCAAGAATAATGCTTCTTACTTTTTGATCCCAAGCAGAATTAATTGCTTGTGTATTACTCATACCTTGACCTTGTTGACCTTGCTTTTCCATCATTGCAACTTGCTGCATGAATTCTTGTGCGGAAATGTCTGTTCCATTAATAGAACCTACACTATTTGCGCTACTTCCAAAAGTTCCACTTTTGATTACATCTGCTAATACAAATGAAAATAATGCTAATGCAATAATTACAATTAGGAAGAATGAACGTTGTCTAATTTTAGATAAAACTGCCATTTTTATTTATGTTTAATTTTTTTTCAGAGGGCGAAAATACGATTATCTATTTAATAATAAAATAGAAAAAGCACATTTTCACAGATTTTTTTTAAGTTTTTATTTTTTATTTTGGTATTTATTATAAAAATGTCTTCTAAAGAAAAACATTCCTAAAGAAACTAGTGCAATTAATATGCTTAACACATAATTTTCATTATTAGTAAATTTCGCAAAAGCATCATAGGCAAAAAAAGCGGCAAATGCTAGATAAAAATATTGTACAAGTCTTAAATAGTTCATCTTATTTTTATTAGTTGGTATTAGTCAATCGTGTTTACTTCTCCGTTACTTCGTTGCATATTGAAGATTTTAAAATCCTTACTAAAATCAACACCCGGACCTTCTAAATAGCCCCCTGCTTCATCAGAATATTTGAAAGGCTTTTCAGTAAAAAACCATTCGCTTTTTTGATCATAATATAATTGAGAAGTTTCTAATTTTTTTCCGTCATGAGCCGTAATAACTACGTTTCCTTGCAAATCTATAATTTTAGTTTTTTTGTATGAGATTGCATAATCAGAAACTATTGTAGTCTTATTTTCATTTTCATCAATTAAGGTTAAATGAATTCCTTTTGGAAATTCGGTAAATGGATTATAAACCGTACTATATTCTAACATTTTTGGGCTCTTTAAAATTGATTTTATTCGACCCGAATCGGTATATTTTAGATTAATTGTATCTACTTCTCCAGAAGGCACAAATGAGGTTTCTGTTAATTTTTGCACTCTTTTCAAATCGCTTTCACAAGACAAAAGAACTTGCATAGTAATAAGTACTACAAGACTTTTGCAAAAGAAAATAAAGCAATTTTGAACCTTCATTTAGTATGTATTAATTAGTCTATTTTTCTTTTAATAAACCAAATATCGCTTAACGATAATCCGACTGTTACATTAACATAGTTTTCTTCAATCAAACCACTCGTAGTAGTTCCCCTTTTTCCAAACTCTACTCCTAAATTAATTTTTGAAAGGCCTACTGGTAATCCTAAACCAAAAGTAAATGCATAATCATTGATACTTTTATTATCAAGAACCAATCCGGTATTTTCATATCTAAATCCACCACGGTAAATTATTCTACTCAAATAATTATTAAACGAATCATATTTTGGAACGAAATAGCCCCCAACAGCAACTTTTGTTGAATTCTCGTATGATACATTTTGAATCGGACCAAATCGATTAGTCAATGAATTATTATTGGCAAAAGTCAACTCTGAACCAATCGCCCATTTTTTATTTTCGCTTAACCCTAAACCAAAACTAAATTTAGTTGGGATTTTTAATTTGGTGTCATTAACAGGAATGGTATTTTCCTCACTTATTAATTCTGCTCCATTAATATTATAAATAATGGTCGCTATTTTTCGCTCATTCTCAGAACTCAATGTTACTTCAGGATGATACGTTAGACCAGCATTTAAATCTAATTTTGAATTGATTTTAGTTTTATACAAAAACCCTGTATTTAAAGAAATTCCGCTAATTTTAGAATTGTTTTTTTCTCTACTACGCAATTGTAAAACTAAAGGAGAATAAATAGACTCTACATATTCTGTAGTAATATCTCCAAAATTATATCCCAGATCAAAACCAACACTTAATTTTTTTGTGATAGTATATGCCGCACCAAAATAAAGTTTATTAATATTTCCATTCCCTAAATTTAATATACTTCGTTCTGTATTGTCTGTTTGTGTAGCTGTGTTTGCTATTTTAAAACCAACAGCTGAATAGGGCATTATTCCGAAAGTAAATCCAAATTTACCATACGGAAAACCAATGGCTAAATAATCAATATTTGTGCGTTGTGCTTTTTCGGTAACTTCGTTTGTATTAAATTTTGAAAAAGATGAATTTGCTCCAATGGTAAATGCAGTAGTTTTTAATTTTGAGAAAGAAGCCGGATTTGCTATATTCAATTGAATACTATCATTAAAAATACTAACTCCACCCATTGCTCTTACGTCGTGAGTTCCTTTAAACTTGATTTCGCCTAAGCCATAATATGAATAAGGAGATGCCGTATTGTCTTGAGCCCAAGAAATTGTAGAAATTAGTAGTAGTACTAACGCAGAAATTTTTTTAATCATTTTGATTTATATAAGTTGATAAAAGACGTAAACTTTCTAGTAAGAAATTTGAATTGGCAAATATGGGGTTTTTTAATCTTTTAGCCAAAAATTCTGCGTCTCCTCCTGTTAAAATTACTGTTAAATCCTGATATTTATGAAAATATTGGGAAATAAAGCCCTCAATTTCATAGGTTAGTCCATTGATAACACCACTATGAATTGAATTTTCGGTTGAATTTCCTATAAAAGTTTCAGTATTATTTAATTCTAATAAAGGTAGGTTTTGAGTATAATCATTTAAACTTTTATACCGTAACGCGATACCTGGCGAAATTGCTCCTCCTAAATAGTGGTTTTCCCGATCTATAAAATCATAAGTAACGCAAGTACCAACATCAATAACTAATCTGTTTTGTTTGGGATATTTTAATGTTGCTCCGGCAGCAAGAACCATGCGGTCTATACCAAGGGTTTTTGGTGTGGTGTAGTTATTCGTAAAAGGTAATTTTATAGTATGATTAATAATTTGCGTTGCAACATGCTTTTGTAGGGTATCCAAAACTTCAGCGTCTAATTTCCCAACTGATGAGAAGATGGCACTTTTAATTTTTGGATATTTTATGAAAATTTCAGAAAAAATAAGAACGGCATCATTTTCACCCATGATAAACAATTCTACTAGTGTATCTTCTTCAAATACAGCCGCTTTAATTCTAGAATTTCCAACATCAATTGTCAAAAGCATATTATGGTTTTTAGTTTGGCAAATATACAAATTGATTTTTTTTAAAAATTGTTTTGGATTATATAAAATAGATTCTATATTTGCACCCGCAATGAACAAGTAGTACTACTATTTATTGTTAAGGTACCTTAGCTCAGATGGTAGAGCAATGGACTGAAAATCCATGTGTCCCTGGTTCGATCCCTGGAGGTACCACAAAAATCCTTGATAATCATATGATTATCAAGGATTTTTTGTATAATAAACACCCCAAATGTATTCACATTTGGGGTGTTTTATTTGCAAAGGAATAAAAAACTATAGTTTTGTTATTATAAACTCGCTTCTTCTATTGGCTTGATGTTCTTCTTCAGTACAAGGCACATTATCTGCACAACTATTCAACAATTGAGTTTCACCATAACCTTTCCCTGTTAATCTATTTGGCGCTACACCATTTTCTATTAACCACTTTATTGTTGATTTTGCTCTTCTATCCGACAGACTTATATTATATTTTGAAGTTTGTCGACTATCGGTGTGCGAACGTACATCAATTTCAAGAGTAGGATATTGTTTCATGACTTCCAATATTTTAGCTAATTCAACAGCAGCATCTGGACGAATATTTGATTTGTCTATATCAAAATAAATTATATCAATACCTAATGTTTTTCTTAAATCTCTACCAACTTGTAATGGTTGTAAATTTGGTGTTAACTCAATTAAAACATCTGTAATTCCAGAATCTTTTGGAGTAATGACAAGGGTCTCCTTTGAAGCATATTCCTTTTGTTCAAATTGAATTCTGAATTTTGTTTCACACGCAACTTGACCAAAATCAAATTTACCATTTTGATCTGTGGTTAATTCATCGATTTTTACATAATTAATATCATACAATACAACTTTAACGCCAGGCATAAGTAATTTAGTTTCTGCATCAACTAGCAATCCTGTAAGACTTTGTTGACAATCTTTTGGCACTGGAATTGTTTCAGTACATTTATAAATATCATCAAATCCTAAATTATCTTCTTTTCTATTAGAACTAAAGAAACCATTTTTAGTAGCGGTATCCATAATAAAAGCAAAATCATCTGAACTGCTATTAACAGGAGTTCCAACATTTTTGATTTTTCCATGTGTTCCATCTTCTTTAAGTTGCGTAATAAAAACATCCAATCCTCCTAGCCCAGGATGTCCATCTGAAGAAAAATACAATTCATTGGAATTTGAAATAAAAGGAAATGTTTCTCTTGCTTCAGTATTAATTGATCCTCCTAAATTAACTGGTGTTCCAAAAGCGCCATCAGAAAGTATGGCAACTTTATAAATATCCGAAAGTCCTTTCGTGCCTGGCATATTTGAAGAAAAATATAGTGTTTTCTCATCAGGACTTAAAGCAGGATGTGCACAATTATACTCGTTACTATTAAAAGGTAATTCAACAATATTTTCCCAAGAATCTCCAATTTTAGTAGCTTTATACAATTTTAATAGTGTGGTTTTATTACTATCTCTACCCTTTTTACCATTTAAGAAATTATTTCGGGTAAAATACATCGTTGAGCCATCATTTGTAAAAACTGGGGTTGATTCATGGAATTTTGAATCAATTTTTTTAGAAAATTTCACAGGAGTTTCTAAGTTACCATTGTCAGAAATTATAGCTCCATACAAATTAGTATAAGATTGATTAGTCCAATTGTGCTTTTTTACAAAAACGCCTCCGGTATCTCTTGCAGAAGTAAAAACCAATGTGTTTCTATAAAATGAAGTTCCATAATCAGAATACTCTGAATTAATTCCTGCATTTTCAATACGATACCTTCCTGAATTCTTTTTAATTTCTTCTAAATAATTAGTTTGATTATTAGATAAAATTGCACGCAAATCAGCTTTATTAAATTTATTAAATTGAGCCATCATTACATCTGCTTTTTTGTAATCACCAATCGATTTTAATGTTTGTGCATATCTAAAATAGTATTCTGTATCTACTTTCTCGTTTAACGAAAATAGCTGTTCATACCATTTATTTGCTTCATTGAGATTTGATTGAAAATAGTAAGAGTCGCCTAGCTTACTAAACAACTCAACTGATTTATAACCCTTATTGGCAACTTTTTCATATGTTTTTATTGCATTTACATAATGAAATTGATCATAATTTGCATCGGCCTTTTTAAGTTGTACTTTTTGCGAAAAACTAAAAAATCCAAAAATCAAAAAACAAACTAAAAAACTATTTTTTATTTTCATACTATTTATCATATTAGAAAAATCTTGGAGAAACAACTTTTTCTTGTTTTCCTTTAAATTCATATCTTAAAAAGAACTCGTGTGATCCCGAATTATAATTTGCCAATCTTGTTGTATCAGTATCGTAGGTATATCCAATAAACCAATTTTCATTAACTTGAAAACCAACCAAGCCACTCATAGCCGCACTCCATCGCCAAGCTCCTCCAACTACAAATTTATCATTAAACATAAAATTTGCAGTTAAATCAAGCTGTAAAGGTGAACCTGCAACAGACTTAGCTAAAAAAGCAGGCTTAAATTTTGTGGTTTCTGATAGATCAAAAACATATCCTCCAATAAAGTAATAATGCATTGCGTCTTTAGCCACTGAAGTAGCGTTATCATTAAAATGTTTGGTTTCTAAAATAAAGGGTACCGAAATTCCTGCATATAATTTATCGGAATGATAGTAAACTCCTGCTCCTATGTTTGGCGAAAATTGATTGTCAATATTGTTCTGAAATCTCGGATCATTTAAATCATATCTATTTAATTTTGTATAATCAACATTAAATAAACTAGCTGTTCCTTTCAAACCAAATGATAATTTATAATTCTCTGATGTATTTAAAGTATAGGAAAAATCTGCTGAAATAGTACTTTTATCTGAAGGACCAATCTCATCTTGAATTACAGATACTCCTAATCCAACATTTGAATTATTAATTGGAGTGTGAATAGAAGCTGCCTTTGTAGTGGGCGCTCCTTCAAGGCCAACCCATTGTGCTCTATAAACACCAAATATACTCATAACGCCTCTTGAACCAGCATAAGCCGGGTTTACATTTACGGTATTGTACATGTACTGAGTAAACTGAGCGTCTTGTTGCGCTTCAACATTTGAAACACCAAGTAATACAAACAAAAAAAGTATTTTTCTCACTATTTTAAAAATTTATAAACTCTAATTGAAATTGTACAATGAAAAAACTTTTTTTTCGATAGTTGATAGTTGTAGTATAAAAAAATGCCCTTTTTACTGTTAGGCATTTGAAGTATTTAAAAACCTATTTTATATTATAAATAATCTTAATTAGCTTTAAAATTAATTGCATTTAGGGTATTTAATTTTATTATTGTTTTATTATAGTAGTGGCATATTCATAATTACTGGAAGTTAATCTTATTAAATATTCTGCACTGGAGAGACGGGAGAGATTTAATTTTATTTCGTTATTTTCATTAACTACTACTTCAGAGTGAATTAATCGCCCTAATATATCAAAAACCATTGCATTGACTTTAGTTCCGGGCGAACTTGAAAATCTGAAGGTTATGTATTCTATAAATGGATTTGGAAATAGAGTAGTTTGAATCGAATTAGTGTTGTTATTAATTATTTTACTCCAATTATTTTGTTGAAATCCTTGCTGAACAACATAAGTGCCTGAAGAAGTGCTAGTTACCGATTGCTGCCCTACAGTGTAATTTACTGTAATACCAGAATTAGTAACAACACCTCCGCCTTGTGCGCTAATCATTTGATGATGAAGCGATTGCGCTGATGCAGAAACTACAAACAAAAAAAATAGTACTATTCGCATTGTTAAGATGGGTAATTAATTTTAAATCAACAGCAAATATATACAATTTTCATAAAAAGAATAATTATTTATTGTAAAAAAATGATAGTAGATATTAGTCTACAATAGATTTGAACTAATTTTTTATAACACAACCTCATCATATTTTAAAACTACAGCATAGCCTTTTTCAGTAAAATACTGTTTCGGATCATCTTTTGAAAGTACCATGATAAAGTCTCCTCCCCAAGCACCAAGACTTTTAATTACTCCCTCAAAATCTGGGAATAATTGTTCTTTTATTGTGGTGGTTTCTAGTACTTCGCTCAATAATATTTCGTGGTATTCCATCAATTGTGCAAACGCATCCAGACTTGTACAGTGAACAACTTCCTGCGTAATCGTATTTATTTTTGAACAAATCGAAGGCGATTTATGACGTTGCGTTAAATAAGTTGTGATTGCCGATTTACTACTTTGTTTTTGATTTAAGTACACAAAATAAATCTGATCCTTAAAAGTAGGATTGAATGAGACGGTTTTAAAGTTGGGGATTTCGTTTTCTAATTGGTAAATAATAGGTGCATTTGTTTGGGCACAAGCAATATCGTAACCGCTTCCGCCAAAACTTTTAGCTAATAATTCAAATGCATCAATTTGAAACCATTGGGCAATATTATTAATGAGTGTAGAAGAAGTTCCTAAACCCCAATTTCTTGGAAATGTTAAATGGGTTTCGATTTCATATCCTTGCTCATGTAAAATAGTTGGATTTTGAAGATTAGCTTGATGTAAAATTTCGATCAAAGTATTTTTTACCGAATCGTTTTTCTCAGAAACGCTTTTGTTAATAACTTCCGAAAAAGTAAGAATATCTTGAAACCAAATGCTTTTATCAGCATCAAAACTGGTCCAATTTAGTTCTTGAGCAACACCTTGTTTTACCGTAAGATTTTGACCAAAACGAGTAGGAACCGCTAAGGCTTCGGCACCATCAAGCACAACATATTCGCCGGTGAGTAATAATTTTCCGTTGCTGTAAAACGTTTGGGTTGCCATTATTTTCTAATTTGTTCTAAATAATCAACGACTAAACTGTGCGAAATTATAGTGTCTTTGAAAAATGCTAACACCTGTTGCTTTTCTTCTTTAGTCGCTTGATGTTGGTTTAAAATATTCATCAAATGCATTTTCATGTGACCTTGCTGAATTCCGGTGGTGGTAAGCGAGCGCAATGCCGCAAAATTTTGTGCTAATCCGGCAGCAGCTACAATTTGCATTAATTCTTCGGCAGATGGTTTTCCTAATAATTCCATAGAAAATTTCACTAATGGATGTAACGAAGTTAATCCGCCAACTGTTCCTAACGCTAAAGGAACATCCAACCAAAAAGTAAAAATTCCGTTTTCGATTTTTACATGTGATAAACTAGAATACTGTCCTGATTTACTCGCATAAGCATGAACTCCAGCCTCTACCGCTCTAAAATCGTTTCCAGTTGCTAAAACTACGGCATCAATTCCGTTCATAATGCCTTTGTTGTGAGTAACGGCACGATAAGGTTCTATTTCGGCGATGCGAACTGCCGTGGCAAATTTTTGAGCAAACTCATTGGCATCAATCGTTTTGTCTTCTGATAACTGCTCAATTGGACAAGAAACCTCAGCTCTTACGACACAATTTGGAACATAATTACTCAAAATGCTCATTATAATTTGAATCTCGCGTTCTTCTTCCGAAAAACCTTCAAAATTACGCGCTTGATTTTCCAACGTTTTGGCAAATTGCTCTAAACAAGTATTGATAAAATTAGCACCCATACTATCTTTTGTATTAAAAGTAGCATGCAACTGGTAGTAATTTTCAATTTCATTGGTTTTATTTTTCAATTCAATATCTAAAATACCACCACCACGCTTTTGCATGTTTTTAGTGATTTCGGACGTATCTGAAAAGAAATTTGGCTTTATTTGATTAAAAAAAGTAGTTAGTTTTTCTGAAGGGCCTTTGAATAGAAAATGTACTTGCCCTATTTTTTCGGTATTAATGATTGTGGTTTTAAATCCGCCGCGTTCTCCCCAAAATTTAGCAGCTTTTGAAGCGGCTGCTACTACCGAACTTTCTTCAATAGTCATAGGAATCGTATAGTTTTTTCCATTTATTACAAAATTGGGAGAAACACCATAAGGCAAATAAAAATTCGTTAACGTATTCTCGATGAATTCGTCGTGTAATTTTTGCAAGTTTTCATCGGAATTCCAATAATTGATAAGGATCCCTTTAGCCTCTTTTTGGTTGCTAAAATAGGTTGAAGTAATCCAATTTATTTTTTCTTCTTTTGAAAGTTTTGAAAAGCCTTTTACGTTTTGTTGCATATAAATAGATATTGAAAATGCAAAGATACTAAATATAGTATAATGGGTATTTTATAATTTGTTGACAAAAAACTATATTATTTGTAAAAAAATCACTAAAATTGGACTGTTTTTAATAATACTTTACATGAAAAAAATAACATTTGCACTACTTTTATTTGTAGTAAGCTCAGTATCAGTAGTAGCCCAACAAAAAATAACGTTAGAAGAAATTTGGGGAGGTGCCTTTAGAACTAAAGGAATGGACGAACTAAACGCCATGAAGAACACTAATCAATACACCGTATTGAATTTTGATCGTGCCTCAAAAAGTTTTCAAATTGATTTGTGTGATTTTGCCACTTTAGAAAAAGTAAGTACGCTTTTTGATACTAAAAATCATTCCGAAATAAAATCTATAGACAGTTATACTTTTGATAAAAGTGAAACTAAAATTTTAATCGCTACCAATTCTAACTCTATTTTTCGTCACTCGTTTACAGCAAACTATTTTGTGTATGATATTGCTGCAAAAAAAATAACAAAATTCACAGATAAAGCCATTCAAGAGCCTACTTTTTCTCCAGAAGGAAACAAAATTGGATATGCTTTTGAAAACAATTTATTTGTTTATGATTTAACTTCAAATAAAGAAACTCAAATTACCACTGACGGAAAGAAAAATCATATTATTAATGGAATTACCGATTGGGTGTATGAAGAAGAATTTGCTTTTGTAAAAGCATTTGATTGGAATGCTGATGGAACTAAAATAGCTTACATTAAATTTGATGAAACTGAAGTGCCTGAATTTTCAATGGATATGTACAATCAAGGATTATATCCTACACAATCGGTATTCAAATATCCAAAAGCTGGTGAAAAAAATGCAAATGTTTCTTTGCATATTTTTGATGTAAAAAGTAACGTTTCACAACAAATTAATCTTGGAAATTATCAAGATTTTTATATCCCAAGAATTGAATGGACTAGCGATGCTAAAACCTTGAGTGTACAAGTGATGAATCGCCACCAAAATAATTTAGATTTACATTTTGTCGATGGAACTACAGGAACCACAAAAATAGTTTTAAGCGAAAAAGACAATGCCTATGTGGATGTAACTGATAATTTAACGTTCTTAAAAGACAATAGTTTCATCTGGACTTCTGAGAAAGACGGATACAATCACATTTATCACTATGATAAAACTGGTAAATTGAAAAAACAAATTACCAAAGGCCCTTGGGATGTAACTAATTATTATGGTTTTGATGAAAAGACCGGAACTATTTATTATCAATCAGTAGAAAACGGTTCAATTAATAGAGATGTGTACGCCATTAAAATCGACGGAAAATCAAAAGTGAGATTATCCTCTAAAACCGGAACAAATTCAGCAACTTTTAGTCCTAATTTCCAATTCTTTATTAATACCTATTCAAGTGCTAGTTCTGCTCCATCATATACGTTGAATAATTCTAAAACAGGAGCTATGGTTAAAACCATTGTTTCTAATGATGCTGTAGAAACAAAATTGGCTAAATATGAGGTAACTCCGAAAGAGTTTTTTGTATTAACTACCGAAAAAGGACATCAATTAAATGCTTGGATGATCAAACCAAAAAACTTTGATGCTACTAAAAAATATCCCTTATTCATGTATCAATATTCGGGTCCAGGATCGCAACAAGTAAATAACGATTGGAATGGAACAGACGATTATTGGTTTATGATGTTGGCTCAACAAGGTTACATTGTAGCTTGTGTAGACGGTAGAGGAACAGGTTTTAAAGGAGCGGCGTTTAAAAAATGCACCCAAAAAGAACTAGGAAAATTTGAAGTAGAAGATCAAATTGATGCCGCTAAAGTACTTGGCAAGTATAATTACATTGATGCATCAAGAATTGGTGTTTTTGGATGGAGTTACGGCGGATTCATGTCGTCTAACTGTTTGTTCCAAGGTGCTGATGTATTCAAAATGGCAATCGCTGTAGCTCCAGTTACTTCTTGGAGATATTATGACAGTATTTATACCGAGCGTTACATGCAAACACCACAAGAAAATGCAAGTGGTTATGATAACAACTCACCAATCAATCACGTAAGTAAATTAAAAGGAAACTTTTTATTAGTTCACGGAACAGCCGATGATAATGTACATGTTCAAAACACCATGAAAATGGTGGAAGCATTAGTACAAGCTAACAAACAATTTGATTGGGCAATTTATCCCGATAAAAACCACGGAATTTATGGCGGTAAAACACGTCTACAATTGTATACTAAAATGACGAATTTCATTAAAGAAAAATTATAAAATATGACAACATTAAAAACCACAGAAGAAACTTTATTTGGGCATCCAAAAGGATTATTCATTTTATTTTTCACAGAAATGTGGGAACGATTTTCATTTTATGGAATGAAAGCTTTATTGATATTTTATTTAGTTCAATATCATTTATTTAAAGACACAGACGGCAATTTATTGGTAGGAAGCTATGCGGCATTAGTGTATGCTGTTCCTGTAATTGGAGGTTTTTTGGCAGATAAGTATCTTGGTTTTAGAAAAGCAATTGTTTTTGGTGGAATTTTGTTAGTACTCGGTCATTTAGGAATGGTGTTTGAAGGAAATGCAGCAACGCAATCGGCAACAGGCGAAATTATTAGAGATGAATTTGCACTCCAAATATTTTATTTATCATTATCTTTTATAGTGATGGGTGTTGGGTTTTTAAAAGCAAATATTTCTTCGCTAGTTGGAGAATTATACCATGAAGGCGATAATAGAAGAGATTCAGGCTTCACCATTTTTTATATGGGAATTAATTTGGGTTCTTTTTTAGCAACTTTAATATGTGTTTGGTTAGGAGAAGAATATGGCTGGAGCTATGGTTTTGGAGCGGCTGGAATAGGAATGACATTAGGCTTAGTTACTTTTATTTACGGAAAAAAATACTTTAACGGAAAAGGTGAACCTAAAAGCAATGAACTATTAAACGAAAAAGTATTCGGAATTTCAAAAGAGGTTTTGATCTATGTTTGTTCCACCTTGTTTATTTTAGTTATTTGGCAAATGGTTCAAAGTCATAGTGCTGTTTCAAATATTTTGATTGTTGCAGGCGCAATTTCATTTGTATATATTGCATATTATGCTATCACTAAATTAGATAAAATTGCCCGTGAACGTTTATTTGCATTAACCATTTTAATATTATTCACAGTTGTATTTTGGGCTTTATTTGAGCAAGCTTATACTTCGATGAACTTATTTGCTGATAGAGTTTTAGACACCAATTTTTTAGGTGTACAATGGAAAGGTGGTCAGTTTTTAAGTCTAAACGCATTGTTTATTATCTTATTAGCTCCGGTTTTTGCTTGGTTATGGGTCAAATTAGGAAAGTACAATCCAAATACAGCGGTTAAATTTGGAATGGCTCTTATTTTTGTTGGAATTGGTTTTGGCTTTTTAGTTTTAGGAATAAAATCTACCGAAGTTGGTAAGGTTGCTGCCATATTTTTAGTACTTACCTATTTATTTCATACAATGGGAGAATTATGCTTATCTCCAGTAGGATTATCTGCTGTAACAAAACTTTCACCTATAAAAATCGTTGGTTTTATGATGGGTGTTTGGTTTTTAGCCACTGCAAGTTCAGAATTTATAGCCTCAGTTTTAGCTAATATTGCAGCTATCGATAGTATAAATGGAGAAACTGCTAATATTGAAGTTGCAAAAGCAAGTTATCTTGGACTTTTTGAATACTTGTTTTATACAGGAATTGGATTTGGAATTTTATTATTAATTTTATCACCTATCATAAAAAAATTAATGCACGGTGTTGATAAAGAACTAAACAACTAATTTATATGAACACAGAAAACTCAACTGATCAATTTTTTAAAAGCACTGTTTTAGGCCATCCAAGTGGTTTATTTGTACTGTTTTTTACCGAAATGTGGGAACGTTTTTCATTTTATGGAATGCGCTCTTTATTAGTTTTATTTTTTATGGCTTCAATTGCCGAAGGTGGCTGGGGCTGGGATCAAGGAACTGCCTCATCTCTTTTTGGCTCTTATGTAGGTTTAGTATATCTATCTACAATGCTTGGAGGTTATTTTGCCGATAAAATAATTGGTTACAGATGGGCTGTTGTAATTGGAGCTTTATTAATGACTTTAGGACACTTCTCAATGGCTTTTGAAACACAATTTACCATTTATTTAGGTCTTGTGCTATTAGTTTTTGGAAACGGATTTTTCAAACCAAACATGACTTCAATTGTTTCTGAAATGTACAAAGACAGACCAGAGAAAAAAGACGGAGCTTATACCATTTTTTATATGGGTGTAAATGCTGGAGCTTTTTTTGGTATTTTACTTTGCGGTTATTTAGGTGAAAAAGTAGGTTGGGGATATGGATTTGGTTTAGCTGGAATTTTCATGTTTCTAGGATTAGTACAATTTTGGTTATCACAAAATATTTTTGGCGACATCGGTTTAAAACCTGTTAAAAAAGATGTGGAAGAATTGGCAAAAAAAGATACAGACAAAAGAGTTCCGTTTACATCATGGCAACTTGGTGTAATTGCGGTTTCTGTAATTTTAGGTTTACTATGGATAATTAACGCTCCTGCTTCAAAAATTTCTAAATTATCAGGTGGTTCATTTGATGTCTTTGGATTTCTTGGTGAAAAAGGAAATTCAATAGCTATTTTAACGGCATTAGTTTTATTTATCATTTTGTTGGTTTACAGAATTATGCAATATTCAAAAACCACTCGTGAAAAATTAATTGCAGTTACCTTCTTTGCTTTCATAACCATATTCTTTTGGGCAATTTTTGAACAATCCCCAAACAGTTTAACCGTTTTTGCAGAAAAATATACTAATAGAATTTTAACTGGAAATTCAAGTGCAATCTTTTTAGTTGTAAATTCGTTGATGACACTTATGCCTTTAATTATTATAAATTGGGTTATGTTCATGTTGTTTAGAAAAACATTTGCTAAATATTCTATAGCTAATATTGTGTTAAGCTTTAGTTTTGTTATCATTTGGATTATTGCGCTTTGGATGTTAGCAAAAGATTATTATATGGCAGGATACTTAGACTTATCTGATTCAACCCTTCAATTCTTAAAAATAGAAAAATCAACAGAAGCATTAACAGAAGTGCCTGCGACTTGGTTTTCAACACTTAATTCTTTGTTTATCATTACTTTAGCACCATTATTTTCTAAAGTATGGGAAAGTAAATTAAATCCAAATGCCAATGTAAAATATGGAATTGGAATGATATTTTTAGGTCTTGGAATGGTAGCAGTTGCTTTTGGTGCAAACGGAATTGCTGCTGGAGCACAAAGCGCAAGTGTGAGTATGATTTGGTTGATCTTAGTTTTCTTATTTCACACTATGGGAGAATTATGTATTTCTCCTGTTGGACTTTCTTATGTTAGTAAATTGGTTCCAGCCAGAATGATTGCATTTATGTTTGGTGTTTGGTATTTAGCCGTTGCAATAGGAATGAAAGGCGCTGGAATGTTTGGTGAAGAAGTCGAAGCAATTGCTAATGAAAAAGGGATAAGTTATTTCTTTTGGATGTTAGCTATTATTTCTTTTGTTTTAGCTGCTTTTTCAATTTTAATGAGCCCAATCATCAAAAAATTAATGCACGGTGTTAGATAAACAAGAAAAACTTGGCATTCAAATTGATTATTTTTGTTCTATAAAATTTAAAAAATGAAAAAGATTTTAGTTATAGCGTTTTTAACTTTGACAACGATGTCATTGCAAGCGCAAGAAGGGTTAACTTGGCATACTGACATGACCAAAGCTACCGATATTTCGATTAAAGAAAATAAACCCTTATTTTTATTTTTCACAGGATCCGATTGGTGTGGATGGTGTATTCGTTTACAAAAGGAAGTGTTTAAAACCCCCGAATTTGTTAAATGGGCTAAGGAAAATGTGATTTTAGTGGAGCTAGATTTTCCACGAAAAAACGAACAAACTGAGGCTGTAAAAATGCAAAATGCGCAATTGCAACAACAATTACAAGTAAGAGGATATCCAACGGTTTGGTTTGTAAGTGCAACAAAAACTGCTGATGCAAAAGTTAATTTAAACGCATTAGGAAGTTCAGGTTATGTTGCTGGCGGTCCACAAGTTTGGATCGATGGTGCTAATCAAATTATCAAAAAGAAATAAATTATTTCAATCGATAGAATCCCTTTTCGGCAATAGCATGAAAAGGGATTTTTGCTTTTCTACAAGTCGCTTCCCAACGTTTAATACTTTTTTTATAATTGCTTTTATCGGCAATAATGACTTTTGGTTGTGCTGTTTTAATTAATCGGTCTAGGTTTACTTTTGGATTTTGTGTAAGAATAATTATACTTGGTTTTAATGTGGTTTTATACACCCCAAAACTATCAATCACCATAATTCTATTCTGCTGAAACGAAAATACATTTTGCATCGGAAACACTTGTAAAGAATCTGAAAACGTGCCTCTTACGTAATGTTGTAGTGTAGCAAAATGAGTAGAAGGTGCGTCAGTATAGGCTATTACTTTATTTTTAGTCTTTATTCCGATGAGTGTTTGTTTTTCATTGAAAATAATCAATTCTGAGGACTCATTTTCATTCCATTTTACTGCAAGATAACTCAACTGAAAGCAAAAAAGCGCCAATAGAATATAACTAATTTGTTGGTTTTTTTTGGAATACATCCAAAATATCAGAGCGATAAGCACTAAATATAGCGTTAAAACCATCAATGCTGAAAATGAAATATTAGTAATTATTCCGGATTTAAAATGAGCTATCCAATGGATGTAATCATTCATAATTTTGATTGATAGTTTTAATACTTTTCCTAAATACACTGCAAGTTCAGGCAATATAAAGTTTAATCCTAAAAGTATAATTCCATAAATTAACACAAAACTAGAAAGGGGAATGATGACTAAATTGGCAAGCAAAAAGAGTAAGGGCATTTGATTAAAATAATATAAACTTAAAGGCAAAACTCCTATTTGAGCTGCCATGGAAACGGCCATCATATCGATAAAATACAACGCAATTTTATTTTGGGTAACATGAAATTTCTTGTAAATAGGTTGGAATAAAACAATCGACAAAACCGCTGCATAACTCAATTGAAAACCAATGTCAAAAATAGCGTTTGGTGAAAACAACAAAATAAGCAAAGCCGAAGTAGCCATAGCGTTATAAATCGCTTTTGACTGGTTGAAATACGTTCCAACACTTATAAAACTAAAAAGAGTAACGGCTCTTGTAACTGATGCAGGAAGTCTGGTTAAGAAGGCAAATAACCACAAGACAAAAAGGACCAATAGTAATTCGATTTCTTTTCCAAAACGAAAACTTCTCAACGGTTTCAATAAAAAAACTAGAAAGAAATACAGTATTGAAATATGTAATCCTGATATTGCCAAAATATGAATTACACCGGCATTGGAATAATCAGTTATAGTTGCTTTATCAATGGCTACTCGCTGACCCAAAAGTAGTGCATCAATTATAGCTTTTGTCTTTGCATCAAAATGGTGAATGGCAAAATTATCGCTTAACGCATTGCGCAATTTTTCAATATAATAATTAAAGTTTTGATGTTGTTTTATGATCTTTATCGAGGAATTCTTGAGATAAATTTGATGTCCAATATTTTGTTTTTCTAAATAATTAGCATAATCAAATTGGTACGGATTATAAGCCTTTGGAATCGGATAAATGGACTCGTTAATAGAAATTTCGGTACCAGATTGTAATACAATTTTAGATTGTTTAGGCACATAAAGCAGTATTTTTCCCGAAGCAATTTTGGTGTTAAACCCGTTTATTTCAAGAACATATTTTACATATCGTTCGTTAGGTTTTAATGCTGTTTGAATAACCCCTTTAATAGCATTTGTGGTTTCAAAAGTTTGTTTAGAATAATGATTTGCAGCATTCTTATCTACATGGACAAAATAAGTAAGCATGCCTAAAGTGGCCGAAAGAAAGTACGTTGCAATTCCAAAACTAGTATTTTGAATTAGCGCGTTGTGATTTTTATACCACGCAAAACCAAATAGAATAGCACTTATAAGTATGCCATAAAAAAGAAATGACAAAGAAAATGCAGCATATTCTTGCAGAATTATGCCAATTATAAAACTGATCGTTACACCGATTAAAGGAAATTTTAGGGGAGTCAAATGGTAGGGGATTTAGGTGTTCTTACATTTTTAAGGAATTTACAATTAATTCGGCTGTTTTATTACTTGCTCCTTCTCCACCCAGATTTTGTTTCAAATTAGCATAGGCAATAGACAATTGCTTTCTGTTTTCGGGATGAAGTATTTTAGCCAATTCAACTTTTATATTTTCTGTATTCAATTCCTCTTGAATCAACTCTTTAACCACTTCTTGATCCATAATTAAGTTGACTAACGAAATGTATTTTAAGGTGATAATTCGTTTCGCAATTTGATACGAAATCCAACTTCCTTTATAACAAACCACTTCGGGCACATTGAACAAAGCCGTTTCTAAAGTTGCCGTTCCAGAAGTTACTAAAGCGGCATAAGAATGGCTTAATAAATCATAGGTTTTATTCGAAATAAATTTTACGTTTTCATTGGATAAAAACGGTTTATAAAATTCGTATTCCTGACTTGGCGCTCCGGCAATAACAAATTGATAGGCTGGAAAATCTTTCACCACTGAAAGCATAACCGAAAGCATTTTGGATATTTCTTGCTTTCTACTTCCGGGTAATAATGCAATAATTGGTTTCTCAGAAAGTTGATTTTCAGTTCTAAAAGCAGCATCTGAAACCTCCACTCTATTAGCAATAGCATCAATTAAAGGGTGGCCAACAAAATGAACCGGAAAGTGATGTTTTTCCTCATAAAAATCTTTCTCAAACGGAAGAATTACGTACATAAAATCAAAATCGCGTTTGATGGCTTTAATCCGATTTTCTTTCCAAGCCCAAATTTGAGGCGAAATATAATAATGTGTTGGAATATTTCTTTCTTTTACCCAAGTGGCAATGCGCATATTAAACCCAGGATAATCTATAAAAATAATAGCATCAGGCTGAAAGGCTTCAATATCTTTTTTACAAATTTTGATGTTATTCAAAATTGTTTTTAGGTTCATGATTACTTCGATAAAACCCATAAACGCTAATTCACGATAATGTTTTACTAAAGTTCCGCCAACAGCTTGCATCAAATCGCCTCCCCAAAAACGAATTTCGGCAGAGGGGTCTTTTTCATACAATGCTTTCATTAGGTTTGAACCGTGTAAATCGCCCGAAGCTTCTCCTGCTATGATATAATATTTCATGCTATTTCGTTATAATTCCCAAGCATTCAATTGTTGAATGGCATGATGGGCGGTTAAATCAAATTGCACCGGAACAATCGAAATGTATCCGTTTTCCAATGCCCATTCGTCAGTATCTGTGCCTTTGTCTTGGTTGACAAATGTTCCGGTTAACCAATAATATTCTTTTCCTTGCGGATTAGTTCGTTTATCAAATTCTTCTTGCCACATGGCTTTTGCTTGTCGGCAAATTTTAATTCCTTTTATATTTTCAGAAGGTAATTTTGGAAAATTAACGTTTAAAATAACTCCCTCTGGCAACCCTTTTTTGAGCACTTCAAGTGCAATTTGTTTCACGTGATTCTTTATGGGTTCAAAATCGGCATCCCAACTATAATCTAACAATGAAAATCCGATGGCCGGAATACCTTCAATACCAGCTTCAACAGCAGCACTCATAGTTCCAGAATAAATAACATTGATAGACGAATTTGAACCATGATTAATTCCTGAAACACATAAATCGGGTTTGCGGTTTAAAATTTCATTCACAGCTATTTTAACACAATCAACCGGTGTTCCGCTACAACTATATTCTTGATCAATTTCTTTATCAATATGAACGCGTTCTAACTTTAGTGTATTGTTAATTGTTATGGCGTGACCCATTGCGCTTTGCGGACTATCTGGAGCAACCACCACTACTTCCCCTATTTCTTTCATTACAGCAATTAAAGCTCTAATGCCTGGAGCTGCTATTCCATCGTCATTTGTAATAAGTATTAATGGTTTTGCCATGAATTCATTTTTTGCTAAATTAATTAATTTAATTTGAAACCCTTTTCATGATGTAAAAAAATTATCGCTTTAACAAAAATTTATCGTTAAATCTTTTTTTCTGGCATGGTTTTTTGTGTAAATTAGTTGAAAATTTTTTAATGAAACGCATCCTGGAATTTATGAAAAGAAATTATAAGGTTATTATAGTAATTACTGCCTTATCAGCAGTGTTGTGGAGTTTTATTCCTTCTGAAAAAAAATCAGATCCTGAAAAAGATAAATTGTTATTAGAACTTTTAACAATGGTTCTTGAGCGTGGACATTATAGTCCGGTTGCCATTGATGATGCCTTTTCAAAGAAAGTTTATGCAAAATATTTAGATAACATAGATCCTACTAAACGCTTCTTCTTACAAAGTGATATTGAAGAGTTTAGTAAATATGAAACTAAAATTGATGACATGATTAAAAATAGAGATTTAACTTTTTTTAATCTAACCAACAGTCGTTTATTGCAAAGAATGCAAGAATGTAGAGACATTTATGATGATGTTTTAGAAAAGCCTTTTGATTTTGATGCCAACGAAAACATTAATGTTGATTATGAAAAATTGCCTTATGCAAAAAACAAAAGAGAACTTGTTGATCGCTGGAGAAAACAACTAAAACTTCAAGCTTTATCTTCTATAACTGATAAACAAAAATTAGAAGACGATAAGAAAGAAAAAGACGCTAAATATGTTGTAAAATCTTTTGAAACCATAGAAAAAGAAGTGCGCGAAAGTTCTTTAAAATCGTTAAATGAATATTTTGATTTTATCCAAAAAGAGTTAACCCGCAATGACTGGTTTTCCATTTATTTAAATGCGATTGTGGAGCGATTTGACCCGCATACCTTCTATTTTTCTCCTGAAGATAAAGAAAAATTTGACATGAGTATGAGCGGTACTTTTGAAGGAATTGGAGCCCGACTACAAAAGAAAAATGACGCGGTAGAAATTTCTGAATTAATTTCAGGAGGTCCGGCTTGGAAAGGAAAAGAACTAGAAGCTGGTGATTTAATATTAAAAGTTGGCCAAGGAAAAGAAGAACCAATTGATGTTGCCGGAATGCGTTTAGATGATGTCGTTAAAAAAATAAAAGGCCCTAAAGGTACAGAAGTACGATTAACCGTTAAAAAAGTAGACGGAACAATTAAAGTAATTTCCATCATAAGAGCTGAGGTAGAAACTGAAGAAACTTTTGCAAAATCATCAGTAGTAGAAAAAGACGGAAAACGTTTTGGAGTTATTTATTTACCAAAATTCTACATCAGTTTTGAAAATAAAGAAAATAGAGACGCTTATAAAGATGTAGCTATCGAAATTGAACGCTTAAAAGCTCAAAATATTGATGGAATTGTAATGGATTTAAGAGATAATGGCGGAGGATCTTTAGAAACGGTTGTCAAAATGGTAGGATTATTTATTCCTGAAGGACCTGTCGTGCAAGTAAAAGCACCTGGAAGAGAACCTGAAATTTTACCTGATCCTGATAAAAAGGTGCAATATGATGGGCCGCTAGTAGTGATGATTAATAATTTTTCGGCTTCGGCTTCAGAGATTTTTGCGGCCGCAATTCAAGATTACAAACGAGGAATTGTTGTAGGAAGCAAACATTCATATGGAAAAGGAACAGTTCAAAACGTAATTGATTTGAATCAGTTTATACGAGGAAATTCTTATGGTGATTTGGGCGCATTAAAAACAACGATTCAAAAATTTTACAGAATTAATGGTGGATCAACTCAACGCGAAGGTGTTTTGAGTGATATTATTTTTCCAGATCGTTTTACCTATTTAGACATGGGTGAACGGGATGAGGAAAGTGCTTTACCATGGGACAAAATAGCGCCAGCAAAGTATGAGCCATTAAATATGAATTATGACGGAATCATTGCAAACAGTAAGAAAAGAATTGCGTCAAACAACTATTTCAACTTAATTGATGAAAATGCAAAATGGATTTTTGAACGTAAAGATGAAAACACTTTTAGTTTAAATTTAAATCAATTTAAAAAAGAAATGGCTCTTTCTGATGCAAAGATTAAGAAATTCAAAGCTATTTCAGATTATAACAATAAATTAAAATTCAACTCTTTACCAAATGAAATAGCATTGTTTGAAAAAGACAGCTTATTGAAACAAAAACGAGAGCGTTGGCATGAAGACTTACAAAAAGATTTGTATATCGAAGAAACCTTAAATGTTATTGCCGAAATTCGTGCAAGTCAAAACGGAAAAGGTTTACCTAAAAAATTAAGCATTAACTAAACAAAAAACCTCAACTTATAGTTGAGGTTTTTTATGTGATATTTTAATTATATATCTTACCATTCATTAACTTTATTAGCGTCTAATTTAATAAAGATGAATAACAAAATGGTAAAAGCCCATAAACTAGAACCCCCATAAGAAAAGAACGGCAATGGCACTCCAATAGTTGGGAACAACTTAATAAGCATGGCAATATTTACAAAAAAGTGCATGAAAAGATAAGTAGCGACACAATAACCATATACCCTGCTGAATTTTGTTTTTTGGTTTTCGGCTAAGTAAATGATGCGGAGAAATAAAGTAACAAACATTGCTATTACCAATGTAGATCCTATGAAACCCCATTCTTCACCTACGGTAGTAAAAATATAATCGGTGTGTTGTTCTGGCACAAAACCACCTTTAGTTTGTGTCCCTTCTAAATATCCTTTACCAAAAAATCCTCCAGAACCAATAGCAATCATTGACTGATCTAGATTGTATCCTTCTTTTTTCATGTCTACGTCATCGCCAATTAATACATTGATACGATCTTTTTGATGAGGTTCCAAAACAGTATTATAAACAAAACTTACCGAAAAGGAGAAGGCAACAATTACTATATAAATCAACCCGTAAACAAATGGATTTCTTGTTATTTTTCGATTAAAAACATAATGAATGATCATTATAACAAAAACAATACTTACTAAATATGTTGGCGGAATTATAAGCGAAAAGAAAAACAATCCAATAGCAACAATTCCAGAAATGAAATACCAACTAGGGAATCCTTCTCGATTTAAAACAAAAATTAACGAAATAAAAATCATTGCACTTCCCGCATCAGGTTGCAATAAAATGAGAAAAATAGGCAATCCCATAATGGCCAACCCCATTAATTGTTGTTTTGTATACTTAAGATTAATTTGGGAATAACTTAAAAATTTGGCCAACAGTAATGCAGTAGCTGTCTTTACAAACTCTGAAGGCTGAAATCCAAAACCTCCAAATTGATACCAGTTGGTTTGCCCCTTAATTGTTTTTCCAAAGGCAAATAACCCAAGTAATAATATAATTCCGATACCATAAAAGACAAAAGAAAACCGTTCAAATAACTTTGCATCGGTAAATAATATAATAAAAATTATGGGTATTGTTAATCCGATGAAGAGCATTTGTCGGCCATAAATTTGAGAAAGATCAAAAAGCGATGTTTCTTCAATAGGTAAAGAGGCAGAATAAATAGTCATCCAGCCCATTAATACCAAAGCAATGTAAAGTAATACGGTAATCCAGTCGATACTTGAACGAACGCGTTGATTTTTCATTTTAGTCGTTTTCTTCTTCTTTTTTTGCTTCTCCTACTTGTGCTTCAACGCTTGAAAGTGCCGAATCCTTTTCTGAAGATCGGTCTGGGAAACGTTGGTAAATAATATTTTCAATCTTTTTGTATTCAGGAGCTAAACTTCCTTTGAGCATTCGTTCTTCTAAATCGGTACGAGAAATTTTACCATTGATGTACTTTTCAATCATAAGAGTAGCAATAGGTCCAGCCCATTTAGCGCCATATCCAGAATTTTCAATAAATACAGCAATAGCTATTTTAGGATTATCTCTTGGCGCAAAAGCTACAAAAATTGAATGGTCTTTTAGTTGATAAGTCTTTCCTCCCACTCTAATTTTGTTTTCTGCCGTTCCTGTTTTTCCACAAATCTTGATGCCTTCCACTCTAAATCCAGAGCCCGTTCCGTTATTATATACATCTTCTAATCCTTGAATAACAGGCTCAAAATATTGTTTGTCAATTGTTGTATTATGACGGGTCGTAAACTTCTTGTCTAATTTTTGATTTTTAATATTTTTAACAATATGTGGTGTATAATAATATCCTCGATTTGCTACGGTTGCCATCATGTTTGCTAATTGCATAGGTGAGGTTAAGATTTCACCTTGGCCAATCGCATTTGAAATAATATAAGAACTGCGAATGGGAGCGCCTTTGTACATTTTTTTATACAGCTTTGAGGTAGGCACGAGTCCTTTTGCACCAATTGGCATATCGGTTCCTAAATATTGTCCTAAACCAAAACTCTTTACATGTTTTGACCAATTGTCAACACTATAAAAGGAATTTTTATATTTTTCTATGGTTCTTTTATAAGTATTACCAAAATAAGAATTACAAGATTTATAAATTCCATTATTCAATTGTAAAGTGTGTAAACCGCAGTGACAGCCCATAAATCGACCAAAATTTGCACCATGATTACAATAAAAAGTGCTTTGTTCATCAATAACTCCTTCTTGTAAACCAATAAGTCCTGTAATAATTTTAAACGGAGAACCTGGCGGATAAGTTGCTTGAAGCCCTCTATCATATAATGGTTTCGAAATAGAATCGTTATATAAAGCCGTATAGTTTTTTGAACGTTGTCGACCCACTAACATAGCAGGATCAAAGGTTGGAGCAGAAACTAAAGTTAAAATTTCCCCAGATTTTGGTTCAATAGCCACAATTCCTCCACGCTTGTTGATCATTAATTCGGTGCCATATTTTTGTAATTCATGGTCGATGGTTAATGTTAAATCATTTCCTTGTTGTGAAATAGTGTCAAATTCGCCATTTTTATAAGGACCTATAATTTTATTGTGCTTATCACGAAGCAAGTATTTGACCCCTTTTATTCCGCGAAGAATTTCCTCATATTCTTGCTCAACTCCTTGTTTACCAATCAAATCACCACTGTTGTAATATTCATTTTTTTTCAAAATGGCATCATTAACCTGTGTAATGAATCCGAAAATATTAGCACAATCTTTAACTTGATAATCGCGAAGTGATCTTTTTTGGGAATAAAAACCTTCAAATTTTCGTTCTTTTTCTTGGAAAGCAGCATATTCTGCTTTGTTTAATTGGGCTAAAAATACCGAAGGAAGCATCGGACTATATACTCTTGCCTTTTTTACTTTTCTAATAAAATCAGCTTTTGAGATGTGCAATAACTTACAGAATTCTAAGGTATCAATGTTTTTTATCTCGCGTGGAACCACCATAATATCATAAGATGGTTGATTTGCTACTAAAAGTTTTCCGTTTCGGTCGTAAATATATCCACGTTCTGGAAAATCAATAATCTTTTTAATAGCATTATTTTCAGATTTTAATTTTAAAGAATCGTCAATTACTTGCAAATAAAAAAAACGTATAATAAAAACAAGGGAAGAAATAATTATTACAGTGGGCAATGCAATTTTTCTCATCGTTTATTTGGCTTAATTAAATATACAATTAGTAAGCAAATGGTAAAAGTGAATAAGGTACTAACTATAGTGCGAGACAAAATAGTAAATAGTAATCCTAATCTGAAATATTCTAAATAAAATAAAATAAAATGATGAATCACAATGGCTAATAATAGCAATGTAATTCGCTCGGGCGACATCTTATCGGCTATTTTGACAGTTTGGTATTCATAACTTAATCCGAACGAAAATTTAAATAAAGTAGGGCGCAAAAAGGCTAACACAATAGAAGCTGTGGTATGAATTCCGCCCGAATTACAAAACATATCTAATAAAAGTCCTAAAAAAAAGCTTCCTAATAATAATACACTTTTATTACTATTTACAGGATATAAAATTATAAATAAAATATACGGATAAGGATTTATGTATCCAAACAAATTGATATTATTGAATATCAATACTTGTAAGGATAAAAAAACGATAAATCGAATACTATTTAATAGACTATTATTCACTTATTTTTTTGGTGCTGTTGTACTTGTTTCTAATTCTTGTTTTTGTTTTTTCTTTTTATTTTCAATAATATACACATAACCTAGCGCAGTCATATCATTGAATAAACGCACATTAATGGTATAATAATTGGTTTTTCGATCAATAAAAATTTTATCAATTTTTCCTACCGGAATATTTTCGGGAAAAATATCTGAATTACCCCCTGTTACGATTGAATCTCCTTTTCGAAGTGAAGCTAATCGAGGTACATCTATCAATTGAGCAAATCCTACATTTTTTCCATCCCAAACTAAGGAACCAAAATGATCAGAATTTTTAATCTTTGCATTAATTTTTGATTTGATATTCAAGACGCTTTGAATGGTTGCAAAATCTTTTGAGGTTTTCTCTACAATCCCAACAATTCCTTTGTCGTTAATTACACCCATATCGGTTTTAATCCCTAAAGCCTTTCCTGCATTAATAGTAATATAATTTTCTCGTGTATTAAATGAGTTTTTTACTACTTTTCCTACTACTACATTAAAATTATTTAGGTCATTTCTAAAAAGTGTTTTAGCAGTAATCAAAGTATCTTTTTTGTTGAATAACAATTCTTTCAACAACGCATTTTCTGAAGCTAATTCTTTATTCTTCTCTTTTAGACTAAAATATTCATTGACATCATTTAATTGTTTGTATACTGACCCGGTGACTCTGTTTGCCGAATTAATATATTCACTTCTATGATACGTGTGTGATTTAATGGTAAGTGTAAGTGAAAGGGCCAAAAGCAGCAAAAACAGCAATCTATAGCTGTTTTTTATGATAAAATTAATTATTTGCTGCATGGATTATTTTTTATTTAATCAAAATTCCTTTGTACTTATTGATGTTTTTTAGTGCCATTCCGGTACCTCTAACAACGGCTCTTAATGGATCTTCGGCAATGTATACGGGTAAATCTGTTTTCAATGAAATTCGCTTATCTAAACCTCTTAACATTGATCCTCCACCGGCAAGATAAATTCCGGTATTATAAATATCTGCTGCTAATTCTGGAGGTGTTTGAGATAAGGTTTCCATTACTGCATCTTCAATTCGTTGAATCGATTTATCTAAAGCTTTAGCTATTTCTCTGTAAGAAACATCAACCTGTTTTGGTTTTCCAGTAAGTAAATCTCTACCTTGAACCGACATATCTTCTGGCGCATTATCTAAATCTTCAATGGCTGCACCAATTTGAATTTTAATTTTTTCTGCTGTAGTTTCTCCAACAAATAAATTGTGTTGGGTTCTCATGTAGTAGATGATATCATTTGTAAATACGTCTCCTGCAATTTTCACTGACTTATCACAAACAATTCCGCCAAGGGCAATTACTGCAATTTCAGTAGTACCACCACCAATATCAACAATCATGTTTCCTTTAGGTTGCATAATATCTACTCCAATACCAATTGCCGCAGCCATTGGTTCATGAATTAAGTAAACTTCTTTACCATTGACACGTTCTGCAGATTCTTTAACCGCACGCATTTCCACTTCAGTAATTCCTGAAGGAATACAAATAACCATACGAAGCGCTGGTGTAAAAAATTTCTTTTTTAAAGCGGGAATACTTTTAATAAACATTTTGATCATCTGCTCAGAAGCATCAAAATCGGCAATAACCCCATCTTTCAATGGGCGAATTGTTTTGATGTTTTCATGCGTCTTCCCTTGCATCATATTGGCTTCTTTTCCAACGGCAATAATTTTACCTGTCACACGATCACGAGCAACAATAGACGGACTATCAATAACAACTTTGTCGTTATGAATGATTAGGGTGTTTGCGGTACCAAGGTCGATAGCGATATCCTCGGTCATGAAATCAAAAAATCCCATAGATTTATAAAGGGTTTAAAGTTTTTTTCTTAAATAGTATACAACTAACAAAACTATGAAAATTATCTGGAATATTTTCAATTAAAAACGCATTAAAAAAAATATTTTCAATGCGTTTAAAATTAGACTATAAATTGTATAAAAAATTAGTGTTTAAAGTGGCGTATTCCGGTAAAAACCATTGCCATATTATTATCATTACAATAATTGATACTCAACTCGTCTTTAATAGATCCTCCTGGCTGAATAACTGCTGTAATTCCAGCCTTATTAGCAATTTCTACACAATCTGGAAATGGAAAAAAAGCATCGCTGGCCATAACTGCACCTGTTAAATCAAACTCAAATGAGGTTGCTTTTTCTATAGCTTGTTTCAAAGCATCTACACGTGAAGTTTGTCCGGTACCTGATGCACATAATTGTTTATTTTTTGCGAAAACGATTGTATTTGACTTGGTGTGTTTACATATTTTAGAAGCAAACAATAAATCTTCAATTTCATCAGCAGTTGGAGCGGCATTGGTAACTGTTGTTAAATGAGATTTCGAATCGGAAACATTGTCTTTATCTTGTACCAAAACACCATTCAAACAAGTGCGTACATTTTTTTGAGGTAACTCTACTTCATTTATAATCAATATGATTCGATTCTTTTTTTCTTCCAATACATCAATAGCTTCTTGGTCATATGCGGGTGCAATAACTACTTCGCAAAATAATTTATTGATTTCCTCAGCCGTTGCAAGATCAATTTTTCCATTAGCAATAAGCACCCCTCCAAATGCAGAAGTTGGATCTGCCGCTAAAGCATCTAAATAAGCTTGTTTCATAGTGCTTCTAGATGCTAATCCACAAGCATTGTTGTGTTTTAAAATTGCAAAAGTAGGCTCATCTTCTTTAAATTCGTTCATCAAGTTAACTGCAGCATCAACATCTAATAAATTATTATAAGACAATTCTTTACCGTGAACTTTAGTAAACATTTGGTCAAAATCACCAAAGAAAAACCCTTTTTGATGCGGATTTTCGCCATAACGAAGAATTTGGCCATTGGCTACACTCGTCTTAAAATAGGTTTCATCGGTATTGAAATAATTAAAAATTGCGCCATCATAATGTGAAGAAACATGAAATGCTTTAGTAGCTAATAATCTTCTGTTTTCTAATGTTGTGGCTCCATTATTTTCAGTATAAAAATTCAAAAAAGCAGCATATTCTTCTACCGAAGGAACAATTACGGTGTCTTTGAAATTTTTTGCTGCTGCTCTAATTAATGAAATTCCTCCAATATCAATTTTTTCAATAATATCAGCTTCATTTGCACCCGAAGCAACAGTTTTTTCAAACGGATATAAATCTACAATTACTAAGTCTATTTGTGGAATATTGAATTCTTGCATTTGTTGCACATCTCCAGAATGATCTTGACGGTTTAAAATACCTCCAAAGATTTTTGGATGTAATGTTTTTACTCTTCCGCCTAAAATTTCTGGAAAAGACGTAATATCTTCAACGGCAACAACTGGTATATCTAAGTTTTTAATAAAAGTTTCTGTACCGCCAGTAGAATAAATAGTAACATTGTTTTGATGCAATGCTTTAACAATTGGCTCTAATCCTGTTTTGTCAAATACAGATATTAGTGCCGAAGCAATTTTTTTTGTTGAATTCATTAGGTTGTGTTGTTTAAGATGCAAAAGTAGTTATACTTCTTAAAACTTTCAAACATAATTTAAAGTGATTTTAAGATTTTATAAACAAAACTATTGGTTAAACTTTACTAAGTAATAAAATATAAAAAGCTCTAAATCATTTCGATAAAGAGCTTTTTTTGTGCGGGTAAAAGGACTCGAACCTTCACACCTTGCGGCACCAGATCCTAAGTCTGGCGTGTCTACCAATTTCACCATACCCGCGATAATTGGAGTGCAAATATAACGCTTTCGATTAAAAATGCAAAACTTAATGAATTTATTTTGGAACTAAAAATAAAAAAACCTCCCGTTAAGAGAGGTTTTAAATATGTTGCAAAATAAGTTATTAAGCTTCAAATGGAATTACAGAAACATATGATTTGTTTTCTGCTTTTTTCTGGAATTTTACAACTCCATCAACTTTAGCATGTAAAGTATGATCTTTTCCCATGTAAACATTTTCACCTGGGTTGTGCTTAGAACCTCTTTGTCTAACAATTATGTTTCCAGCAATAGCAGCTTGTCCACCATAAATCTTAACGCCTAAACGTTTTGATTCTGATTCTCTACCATTCTTCGAACTACCGACACCTTTCTTGTGAGCCATGATGTTATATTTTAAATGTTATTCTTCAGTTTTTGGTTTTTTTGTTGTTTTAGCTTTTGCTTTTGGCTTTACTTCTTCAGTAGTTTCGGTTACTTCAACCTCAACTTCTTTTTTAGCAGCTTTTTTCTTAGCACTAGCAGCAACAATTCCCTCAATTAAAATTTGAGTGAATGATTGTCTGTGACCGTTTTTCTTTTTGTAACCTTTTCTTCTTTTCTTTTTGAAAACAATTACTTTATCACCTTTTAAGTGTTGTAACACTTTGGCTTCTACTGAAGCACCTTCTACAGCTGGGGCGCCTAAAGTTACGTTTCCGTTGTCATCTAACAAAAGAATTTTGTCGAAAGAAACTTTCGAACCTTCTTCTGAAGCTAAACGGTGAACATAAACCTTTTGGTCTTTGCTTACTTTGAATTGTTGCCCTGCTATCTCTACGATTGCGTACATAACAATGATTTTAATTAAAAATTTTAAGGTTGCAAATATACAATTAATTATAAACCACACAATACATTAGTGTAATAAAAATATATTTTTTTTGATTGGATAAATAAAGTTGAAAAAAAATTAACCACATTTGTAACAATATTTGAAAAAAAACTACAAATAATATTATCAAAAAATTAATAACGTATGAAAAAATCTTTAATGGCTTTGGGAACTGCACTAATGCTTGGCGGAACAGCTTCTGCTCAAAAAGTAACATTTGAAGAGTTTGATTTAGACAACGGATTACACGTTGTGCTTCATCAAGACAATTCTGCTCCAGTGGTAATTACATCAGTTATGTATCACGTGGGCGCGAAAGACGAACAACCTAACAGAACTGGTTTTGCACACTTTTTTGAACACCTTTTATTTGAAGGTACAAAAAATATTGCTCGCGGTGAATGGTTTAAACTAGTAACTGCAAATGGAGGTAACAACAATGCAAATACTACAGACGACAGAACGTATTATTATGAAGTATTTCCGTCTAACAATTTAGAATTGGCACTTTGGATGGAATCAGAACGTTTAATGCATCCTGTAATTAATCAAATTGGTGTAGACACTCAAAACGAAGTGGTAAAAGAAGAAAAAAGATTGCGTGTTGACAACCAACCTTATGGAAATTTAATCAAAGCAGTTAAGGAAAATATGTTTAAAGTGCATCCGTATAAATGGACTACCATTGGAGAAATGGAGCATTTAGATGCTGCTACTTTAGAAGAATTTCAAGCGTTTAACAAAAAATTCTACGTTCCTAATAATGCTGTTTTAGTTGTTGCAGGTCAATTTGACAAAGCACAAGCTAAAGAATGGATAACGCAATATTTTGGTGCCATTCCAAAAGGTGCAGCTGTTGCACGTCAAAAAGTTGAAGAGGCTCCAATTACGCAAGAATTTAAAGCTTCATGGGAAGATCCAAACATTCAAATTCCAATGTTAGTAGCTTCTTACAGAACGCCTTCAATGAAATCGCGTGATGCAAGAGTTTTAGATATGATTTCAACTTATTTATCAGACGGAAAAAGTTCTAAATTATACAAAAAAATCGTTGACGATAAAAAAATGGCGCTACAAATTGGTGCATTCAATTACAGTCAAGAAGATTACGGAATGTATTTAATCTATGGTTTACCAATGGGTGAAAACACAACCGAATCAATCTTAAAAGAAATTGATGAAGAAATCGTAAAAATGCAAAATGAATTAATTTCGGAAACTGATTTTCAAAAATTACAAAATAAATTTGAAAGCAATTATGTAAGTAATAATGCTTCAGTTGAAGGAATTGCAGATAATTTAGCGACTTACTATATGTTATATGGTGACATCAATTTAATCAATACCGAAATTGATATTTACCGTTCAATTACTAGAGAAGAAATTAGAGACATTTCTAAAAAATACTTAAACGCAAATCAGCGATTAATTTTAGACTATGTTCCTGCTAAAGACAAAGCTCAAAACTAAGATCGAAAACATATGAAAAAATTTATATACATAGCAGCCAGTTTATTTTTAACAATAACTATGCAAGCACAAGACAGACCTCAACCTAAACCAGGACCAGCGCCTTCAATAAATATTAATAAACCACAAACTTTTGTACTTAAAAATGGTTTAAAAGTTTTAGTAGTTGAAAATCATAAATTACCACGTGTTTCTTTTAATCTTACATTAGATAATCCGCCTTATGCTGAAGGTGCAAAAAAAGGAGTTTCTGATATTTTAAGCAGCATGATTGGGAACGGAACGGAATCTATGAACAAAGACGCTTTTAATGAAGAGATTGATTTCTTAGGAGCAAATATTAATTTTGATGCTTCGGGAGCTTCGGCAAACGGTTTATCTAGATATTCAAAAAGAATATTAGAATTAATGGCTGATGGAGCTTTAAACCCATTATTTGTTCAAGAAGAATTTGACAAAGAAAAAGCAAAAATAATTGAAGGTTTAAAATCTGAAGAAAAAAGTGTAACGGCCATCGCTAGAAGAGTTGAAAACGTGTTAACCTATGGAAAAGAACATTATAAAGGCGAATTTACTAGCGAAGAAACATTAAATAATGTAATTCTTGATGATGTTATCGTTAATTATAACACATATTTTGTTCCAGCAAACGCATACCTTGTAATTGTTGGTGATGTGAAATTTAAAGAGGTTAAAAAAGAAGTGGAAAGACTTTTTGGAAGCTGGAAAAAAGCTACCGCGCCTCAACTTACTTATTCTGATCCAAAAGACGTTCAATACAGTCAAATAAACTTTATCGATACTCCAAATGCGGTTCAATCTGAAATTGCTTTGGTTAATTTATCCAATTTAAAAATGACCGATACAGAATATTTTGCCGTTATATTAGCTAATCAAGTATTAGGTGGTGGTGGTGAAGGTAGATTATTCTTAAACCTTCGTGAAAAACACGGGTGGACTTATGGCGCTTATTCTTCAATTGGATCTGGAAAATACATCAATAAATTCCGCTCAGGATCTTCTGTTAGAAATGCAGTAACCGATAGCGCAGTTGTTGAAGTGTTCAACGAATTGAAAAAAATGAGAACTGAATTAGTTTCAGAAGAAGATCTTAAAAATGCGAAAGCTAAATACGTAGGTAACTTCGTGATGCAAATTGAAAAACCTTCAACTATTGCAGGTTATGCTTTAAACAAAGAAACACAAGGTTTACCGGAAGATTTTTACGAAAATTATATTAAAAACATCAATGCTGTAACTGCAGAAGATATTAAAAATGCTGCCAATAAATTTTTCTTAGCCAATCAAACAAGAGTAATTATCGTAGGAAAAGCTGCCGATGTGTTACCAGGATTAGAAGTAATGAGTAAAAGAGAAAAATTACCTATTTTTTACTTTGACAAATATGGAAATCCAACACAAAAACCAGAAGTTAAAAAACCAGTACCAGCTGGTGTAACTGCGCAAACTGTTTTAAACGATTACATCAAAGCTATTGGTGGTGAAAAAGCGGTTAAAAATGTAAAAACATTAGCAGTACTGTCGTCTGGAACTATTCAAGGTACTGCGCTTGAAATGGTAATGAAATCGGCGCCTAAAAAATTAGCTTTTGAAATGAAAGCGATGGGAATGACGATGTCTAAACAAATCGTTAACGAAAAAGAAGCTTATGCTATGCAACAAGGTCAACGTAAAGATTTTACAGGTGACGAATTAAAAGAAATGCAAGCCGAAGCAAATACATTTAAGGAATTAGCGTTATTAACCGATAAAGAAATAAGCGTAACAGGAATCGAAAATATTAACGGTGCTGATGCTTATGCACTTAAAAACGGGAAAGCTACTTTATATTATGATGTAAAAACAGGGTATAAAGTTGCCGAGTCTAAAGAAATGGAACAAAGAGGTCAAAAAATGACACAAACAACTTATTTCCAAGACTACAAAGACGTTAAAGGATTAAAATTTCCTTATAAAATAATAATGAATGTGGGAATCGAAATTGAATTAACAACCACAGAAGTTAAAATCAATGAAGGTGTAACTGATGCCGATTTTAAATAATTAATATTCGTTTAAATAAGATTAAGCGCTCAAGAAATTGGGCGCTTTTTTTATTTTCTACTCGAAAAATAAACGCCTACTAACACAATCAATGCGCCTGCAATTTGTAAAAGTGTTAACGATTCTTTCATGAATAAAGAACCTAAAAATATGGCTACTAATGGAATAATATAGGTTACTGAAGAAGCAAAAACAGGCGAAGACAATTGAATTAATTTGAAGAATAAAATATTGGACAATCCAGTACCAATTACACCCAAAACAGCAATATACCCCAAAGAATTTTGAACTTTCTCTTGGCCAACTATTTCAAAAAAACCCGTGAAATACAATACGATTAATGCTGGAACAAACATAACCACAAAATTTCCTGTACTTATAGTTAACGGTTTTAAATCGGATAAATATTTTTTAATCAGGTTGACGTTAATTCCATAAAATATCGAAGCCAACACAATTAATATTGCATAATAATAATTTTCGGTGCTGTTTGCTTCACTGCCCGATAACACTAAAAAGGCACAACCCACAAAACCAATAATTACTCCAAAAATTTGTCTTCGTTGTACGTCTAATCCAAAGAAAAACATTCCTACTAACAACGTATTTAATGGCGTTAATGAATTTAGAATAGCACTAACCGAACCATCAATTTTTGAGAGTGCAATAGCAAATAAAAAAGCAGGAACAAAGGTGCCAAATATAGAAGTCAATGCAATGTATTTCCATTTATACAATGGAATTTTTGCAATTTCTTTACCTCCTACTAAAAATAAAAACCCTGCAGCAAATAAAATACGTAAACTTCCTAATTGAATAGCGCTTACTCCTTTTAAACCAAACTGCATTAGAATAAACGAACTCCCCCATACACAGCCTAAAAAGGCCAACAAATACCATTTTGTACTATTCTTCTCCATTATAAAAATTTCTTTGCCAAAATTGAGTTTTTATTTTGAAAAACACACTATGATTTTTTGTAAATTTGTTCGCACTTAATAATAAGTGGATTTAAATAGTAAATCAAATGAAAAAATTTAAAAACATAGCGTTAGCAACATTTATTACTCTTATTACCGTAAGTTGTAAAAAAGAAGCAAGTACAGAAACCAAAGAAATTGCTTCAACTAAAACAGAAATTAAGGCCGAAAACCTAGAAACAGCAAACTTTACTATTGATGGTATGACCTGTGCCGTTGGATGTGCCAAAACAATAGAAAGCAAACTAAACGAAACTGATGGAGTCAATGAAGCGGTTGTAGATTTTGAAAGCAAAATTGCTACTGTATCTTATGATAAAACACAACTAAATGTAACTTCTCTAACTTCAACCATTGAAAAAGTGGCAGGTGGAGACGCTTACAAAGTGAGTAAAGCTGAAGTTAAATCGGTGAAATAAACTAGTATAAATATAAAAAAAGGCACTTAATTATGTGCCTTTTTTTATTTCCAAGTCATGGTTTCCATAATTCTTCGCATATCGTCTTGCACATATTTGGTTGCAGGCAATATCGAATCATAATTTGGTTTTGCGTAAAAATAAACGCTTCCTGTCATAAAATGTTTCGTGCTATCAGTAGCATAAAACAAGGCATTCGTCGCTGCATTTCCACCCACTTTATAAAACATTCCAAAAACCTTTTTATTGGGATTAACAAACGGTTGTTCTTCAATGTCGTCTGCTTTTAATGTATGCAGTTTGTAAGTCAAATTTTGTGCATCTCGAAGCAGTTTATCAATATCGTTGTGCACTTCTTTATAGGTTAAATAAACGGTTGCTTTCATTTTAGGATATTGAATTTCATAGGAACAATTATTGTTCTTTGAATTAGCAAAAGAATTTACTTCAAATGAGAAAGGGCAATTGGTTTTTAAAGCAGTGTATTTTGGCGTCGGATATTCTAGACTTAATTGTCCATTAGGCTTGGGTACAACTTCGTCTTTACAAGAAAAAAAACCCAAAGCAAGAATTAGGATTAAATAGTTAGTAAATTGTAATTTCATAGTATTAAAACGGAGCGTCTTCTGGTGCGCTTCCTGTTGGAAGTGACGATTTACCTAAATCTGTATCTTTTTTAGTCGTTAAAAAAGTAAATTCGGTAACTTGAATTTCAGTGGTATATTTGGTAGCTCCATCTTCAGCTTGCCATTGACGCGATTTAATTCGGCCTTCAATATAAATTTTATCGCCTTTAGAAAGATATTTTTCACAAATTTCGGCTGCTTTATTTCGCACAACAATATTATGCCATTCGGTTGAAGTAATTTTTTCACCGGTTGTTTTATTGATGTAAACTTCGTTTGTAGCTAATGGAAATCTTCCAATACAATTTCCGCCTTCAAAGTAATGCATTTTAATTTCGTCCCCTAAATGGCCAATCAAAATGACTTTGTTTAATGTTCCGTTCATGGCTTATACCTTTTTTATGTTATTCAAAAGTAATAATTTATAATGAATTAAAATCATGAGATCGCATAAAATTATGAATAACAATAGGAAATGGTAATTTCTGAATTTCGAAAAATGATTTAGAATCACTGATTTTCTGATCAAAATTTAATTGAAAAAAACGAATGTGTAATTTTTGATGCGATAACTTATGCTTAATAACCTCGGTATTCAAAAGACTAATATCAGCCGGAAGTTGATTATAAAATTTTGTTGCCTTCAATTGATTCATAAAATCAATTTCAGAAACCAATTCCTCTGTTTCAATTAATGGAAATTCGTATAAATTTTCCCAAATTCCTTTTCCCTCTCGCTTTTGAACGATAAAATTTCCTTGAATATCTTTTAAAATTAAAAAATTAAAAAATTTATTAGTAACCTTGGTTTTTTTTGACTTTACAGGAAGAATATTTACTTTTTTATGCTGCAATCCAGCACAAGAAGACGAGAAAATACAGTTTGCACAATCTGGATTCTTTGGAATACATTGTAAAGCTCCAAATTCCATAATCGCCTGATTAAATAGAGCTGCTTTATCATTGGGCAATAGTTGCTGGGCTAAAATTTGAAATTCTTTTTTGGTTTTTCCATCCGAAATATCATTATCCATGTTAAAATAACGACTCAATACCCTAAAAACATTTCCGTCAACTACGGCTACTGGTTCATTATAAGCAAAAGAGGCAATTGCGGCAGCAGTATATTCGCCAATTCCTTTTAGCTGAAGCAATTCTTTATAATTTGATGGAAAATTTCCGTTTAAACTAGTTGCAATGTGTTTTGCAGTTGCATGTAAATTTCTAGCTCTCGAATAATACCCTAGTCCTTGCCATAATTTTAACACTTGGTCTTCCTCAGCATTAGCCAAATCAAAAATCGTAGGAAAAGCCTCCATAAAAGCCATATAATAGGGCAATCCCTGAGCAACTCGAGTTTGCTGCAACATGATTTCGGAAAGCCAAATAGGATATGGATTTACGGTGTTTCGCCAAGGTAAATCGCGCTTATTTAGTAAATACCATTTAACTAATGAGTTAGAAAATTCCATTTTTTTAATTTGATCAACAAAAATAAATCTTTAGTAATTAAAATTTAATCAATTATGGTTGAATTATTATTTTTTTAATTCTTATATTTGCAAACTCAAAAAAAATACACAATATAAATACGAAAGAAAATGACGAAAGCAGATATCGTAGCTAAAATTTCAGAAAAATTAGGTCTTGAAAAAGGAGATGTTCAAGCAACTGTTGAAACTTTTATGGAAGAAGTAAAAAATTCATTAGAATCTGGTGATAATGTTTACTTAAGAGGTTTTGGAAGTTTTATTATTAAAACTAGAGCCGAAAAAACAGGAAGAAACATATCAAAAAACACTACAATTAAAATTCCGGCACATAACATACCAGCATTTAAACCTGCTAAGGTTTTTGTAGAAAGCATTAAAGAAAAAACAGAAGTTACAGTATAAAATAAATTATTAATCTAAACACCAACATGTTATGCCAAGTGGTAAAAAAAGGAAAAGACATAAGGTAGCAACTCACAAACGTAAAAAAAGAGCGAGAGCAAACCGTCATAAAAAGAAAAAGTAGTATTAAACTACTTTTTCTTTTTTAGAAAAAAGTTCATTGAAATTAGCCAACTCAACATTGGCTATCGGGAAAAATCCTGTAAAATTATTATTTAATCCATCTGTGAAAATGTTAGATGATGGATGTTAGATGATGGATGAATTAAAAACACCAAGCATCAAAACACCGAAAATCCAGCACAAACAGATAAAAATGTACAGCATGAACAAAGAATTAATTATTCGATCGGGTTCAGACGCCGTAGATTTTGCCTTATTAAAAGATGGAAAACTAATTGAATTACATAAAGAAGAAGAAAAACAAAGCAATTTTGCAGTTGGAGATATTTTTATCGCCAAAATCCGCAAACCGGTTGCTGGCTTAAATGCTGCATTTGTTAACTTAGGTTATGAAAAAGATGCTTTTTTGCATTATCATGATTTGGGTCCAAACCTTCCCTCTTTAATAAAATTCATTAAACTTGTAAGCGCAGGTAAATTAAAAGATTATTCACTCAAAAATTTTCCTTTTGAAGCTGAAATCAACAAAGACGGATCTATTATGGATATTTTAAGTCCGAATCAGTCGATTTTAGTTCAAGTGGTTAAAGAACCTATTTCAACTAAAGGTCCCAGAATTAGTTCTGAGATTTCACTAGCTGGAAGATATGTCGTTTTGGTACCGTTTTCAAATCGTGTTTCTGTTTCTCAAAAAATAGAATCAAAAGAAGAAAAAGACCGACTAAAAAGACTGGTTTTATCCATTAAACCAAAAGGATTTGGTGTTATTGTGAGAACAGTAGCCGAAGGCAAAAAAGTAGCCGAACTTGATAAAGATCTACAAACCCTTTTAGAAAGATGGATGTCGATGAGCCGTCGTTTACAGACTGCTAATCATCCATCAAAAGTATTAGGTGAATTAAACAAAGCTTCTTCTATATTGAGAGATGTATTTAACGATACCTTTTCTTGTATTCATGTAGATGACGAAGATTTGTATTTAGAAACGAAGGACTATTTGCAAGAAATAGCTCCGGATAAAGTGTCTATCGTAAAACACTATCAGTCAAAGGATCTGCCTCTATTTGAGAAATATCATATTGAACGACAAATAAAAACGTCTTTTGGAAAAACAGTATCCATGAGCAAAGGTGCTTATTTAATCATTGAACACACTGAAGCCTTACACGTCATTGACGTAAACAGCGGAAACCGTTCAAACAAAGCAACTAGCCAAGAAGGTACTGCACTTGAAGTTAACATGATTGCAGCAGCAGAAATTGCTCGCCAATTGAGACTTAGAGACATGGGCGGAATTATTGTGGTGGATTTCATTGATATGCAAAATCCAGATAACCGCAGAGAACTTTATGATTTCTTAAGAGAAGAAATGAGTGACGATAAGGCCAAGCATAAAATCTTGCCTCCTAGCAAATTTGGATTAATTCAAATAACTAGACAAAGAGTTAGACCAGAAGTAAATATTAAAACGAGAGAAGAAGACCCAAACAATGAACATGGGGAAATTGAAGCTCCTATTTTAATTATTGATAAAATATCGGCTGACCTTGAACGCATTATTAAAGACCATAAAAAAATTGTACTTAATGTACATCCATTTGTGGCAGCATACCTTACTAAAGGTTTTCCATCCTTACGTTCAAAATGGTTTTTTGAACATAAGAAATGGGTGAAAATTATACCTCGTGACGCTTACACGTATCTAGAATATCACTTCCTTGATAAAGAAGGAACTGAAATTATAGTAAAATAAACCGGGATGTATCCTGTAAAAAAAACCGCTACTCGAAAGAATAGCGGTTTTTTTGTTTTTAAAAATTAGATTATTATTCCAACTCATATTCTAACCTAACCGTAATTCGTGCGGTTTTATTTTTACTATAAGTGTCATTGTTTCCGCCATAGCTGTCTTCTTCTGTAGAACCTTGACCGGTAATTTGAAACACACCCATACTTGCCGATTTTAACTTTCCTAAATCGCCATCTGCTGTATTCACAATTTTTTGTGCGCGTTCACTAGCGTCTTTTGACGCTTTTTGAATCAAGCTATGTTTTAAACTTGGCAAATCAGAATAAGTATATTGTATAGAATTGGAAGATAATTCAATTCCTGAATTAATCAATTCAGATGTTTTGCTAGACACTTCTTCAATTCTTTTCATTAATTCTGGGTTCTTTTTAGCCGAAAAAGAAATGGTCTGTGTGGCTTCATAACCATCAAAAACTTGCTCGTATTTGGTTTGATAAGCACCATCTGAACTTTCTGTTCTTATTTCTCTAAATCGCTTATTAAATTGAACGGCTCCAAAGGTGAACTCTTCTCTTTTGAACCCTTTGCTCAAAAAGAAATTCGACACGATTTTTTGATCCGAAATCATTTTATTGTAGGCTTCTTTGATATCAAAACTTTTGGTTGTAAAACTTCCCGACCATAAAATTTCGTCGGAAACAAAATCTTTTGTTCCTAAACCGATGACCGAAATCGTGTCTAAATTTTCATTACGATTTTTAAACGCAGTTCCTAAGACCACTGCCGAAATAATTACTGAAATACCAATAACTAAGGTTGATTTTAATTTGTTTTCCATAAATAAGGGAATTAGTTTGTTATAAAAAATATAGTATCAAAAGGTATACCAAGTTTTTATAAAAAAATTATCGTTTATTTTTAAAAAAAGCCTTCATTAAATCGCCACATTCTTTTTCTAAAACGCCCAAAACGACTTGTGTTTTCGGGTGCAATTGTGTTCCCATTTTTTGATAACCCCTATTTTCATCGGAAGCACCAAAAACGATTTTGGAAATTTGAGACCAAAACAACGCTCCGGCACACATTTGGCAAGGTTCTAACGTTACATATAAAGTACAATCTTTTAAATATTTACCTCCAATGAAATTTGCAGCGCTAGTTATGGCTTGCATTTCGGCATGAGCCGTAACATCGTGAAGTAATTCTGTTAAATTATGCGTGCGAGCAATAACTTTATTATCAATCACAATAACTGCCCCTACAGGAATTTCTCCTTTTTCAAAAGCAATTTCAGCTTCTTGATAGGCTTTCTTCATAAAAAATTCGTCAGTAAAAATATCGTTCATAAATACAAAAATACAATAACCAATTCTTACTTTTGTACAGATATGGAAAATTTGCTTTCAAAAATTTATAACCCTACCGATTTAAGGAAACTACCTGAAAATCAACTACCTCAATTAGCCAAAGAATTGAGAGACTTTATTATTGATATGGTTTCCAAGAAAGAAGGGCATTTAGGGGCAAGTCTAGGCGTTGTTGAATTAACCATTGCGTTGCATTATGTTTTCAATACGCCCGAAGATTTATTAGTTTGGGATGTGGGCCATCAAGCCTACGGACATAAAATTTTAACCGAAAGACGTGCAGTTTTTAATACCAACAGAACATTAAATGGTATTTCGGGATTTCCAAAGCGAAGTGAAAGTGTTTATGATACATTTGGCGTGGGACATTCTTCGACTTCGATTTCGGCGGCTTTAGGTATGGCATTAGCTTCTCAATTAAAAGGTGATGTTAACAAACAACACATTGCGGTTATTGGTGATGCTTCCATTGCAAGCGGAATGGCTTTTGAAGGTTTAAATCATGCCGGAGTTACCGATGCTAATTTGTTGGTAATATTAAACGATAATGCTATTGGAATTGACCCCAGTATTGGTGCGTTGAAAAATTATTTAACCGCTGTAAAAGAGGGTAAGAATCCGAAGCAAAACAACATCATAAAATCGTTGAATTTTGATTATTCGGGTCCGATAGATGGGCATGATTTACCAAAATTGATTTCGGAATTAGAACGTTTAAAATTAGTAAAAGGTCCAAAATTTTTACATGTAATCACCACCAAAGGGAAAGGATTACAATTAGCCGAAGAAGATCAGGTAAAATATCACGCACCGGGAAAATTTGATGCCGAAACTGGGAAAATTCATCCAAAAGACGAATCGCATTTACCACATAAATATCAAGATGTTTTCGGACATACATTAGTAGAATTAGCCAAAGGAAATGAAAAAATCATTGGAATTACTCCGGCTATGCCAACAGGAAGTTCGATGAAATATATGATGGATGCATATCCAAAACGTGCTTTTGACGTTGGAATTGCTGAGCAACACGCTGTTACATTAGCTGCAGGAATGGTTACACAAGGCATGGTTGTTTTTTGCAATATTTACTCTACTTTTTTACAACGTGCGTATGACCAAGTAATTCATGATGTAGCGTTGCAAAATTTACCTGTTATTTTTTGTTTAGACCGAGCTGGTTTGGTGGGTGAAGATGGCGCAACGCATCATGGCGTTTTTGATATAGCTTATTTGAACTGCATTCCAAATCTGATTATTGCAGCACCAAAAGATGAAATAGAATTACGCAATATTATGTTCACTGCTTCTGAAGGAATTAATCAACCCATTGCGATTCGTTATCCAAGAGGTAGAGGTGAAATCGTAAATTGGCAACAACCATTTGAAAAAATCGAAATTGGAATCGCAAAAAAACTTAGAAAAGGAACAAAAATTGCCATTTTATCTACAGGAACTATTGGTAATAATGTAACCAAAGCATTAGCTTCAATAGAAAATGAAGCGCTTTTTTCTCATTATCATTTTCCATTTATTAAACCTTTAGACGAAGTCGCTATCAATGACATTATAGAATCACATGAAATGCTGATAACGATTGAGGACGGCGTCATTAAAGGCGGATTTGGAGCACAAATAAATTCAATTATTGCTACAAAAAATTATACTATTTCAATATTAAATTTAGGTATTCCGGATATTTTTATTGAACATGGGACGGTTTTTGAGCAACAACATTTTTGCAAAATTGACGTTCAAAGTTTAATTCATTTATTTAACACTTTTTCAGATGATTAAAAAGATTTGGAAACATTGATTTAGATTGGCAATTACAATTAGCCATGGTCGTGAATCAATATGTAAAAGCAAATATTGGTACTCATTTAATTTATGATGATGATATCAAATTCAAAGAAGAAATTGCAGGTGTTCAAGTTACTAAAGGTCCTCGCGTTCAATTGAAACAAATATTAGGAGTAGGAATTGAATATAATTTTTAATAAAAAAAAGCCGCTGATTAGCGGCTTTTTTTATTAAAACAATATGTATTATTGAAGAATTATTTTTTCTGAATAAGAAAGCGCCTCTCCTTTAACATTCAAGATATAAATCCCTTTTTGGAATCCTTGAAGATTGACGGTATTTACTTTCATATAATCTCCTGCATTTGAAAATACTTTTCTTCCATTAATGTCATATACTTCAACAGTAATGTCTCCAACATAATTATCAATAGCAATATTTACAATTCCGTTTGAAGGGTTTGGATATACTTTTATTCCTTTATTTAAGACATTGTCATCTGTAGATAAAGAAGTTGCTGTGAATTGCCCTGAAAAAATACCTCTACCATAAGTAGCGGCAAATACTGTATTATCATTTCTTACATCTAAATCCACAACTTTAACATTACTCATTCCGTTATAGGACTGATTCCATGTAGGTGCTGTAGTATTGAAATTATTAGTATACCAAACTCCTAGTTCAGTTCCAATAATAACTTCATTTGCATTTAACGGATTTCTCAAGATACATTTTACTGGTAGGTCAGGTAAATTACCTTCTTTTGAAACCCATGTTGTTCCACCATTTGAAGAATACCAAACACTTACAACATTATAATTGTGCATAGTAACAAAAATTTCATTTTCATTTGCACCATATTCAACATCTGAAATACTTCCTACAAAACTTGTCCCAGTAATATCTGTCCAGGTTTGAGTAGTTAAGTTTGCAGTAGTAACTTTTAGTAACTTTCCTAAACGCGTACCAACTAACAAAGTAGTAGATGTTGTTGTGTAAGGAGAAACAGCAAAAGCAGTAGGCGAAGATGTTAAAAGTAGGTTTGTTATAGATTTTCTTCCTACAACTCCTGTTGAACCTGGTTTAAAATTAGAATATCTTCTAACTCTGTATGTTGTCCCATTTGAATAATCAGCATAAACCATATCCATATTAGAATCCAATATCATCGGCGCAATAAAGGCTCCATTGTCTGAACCAGAATCAAGATCTAACGTTTTTACAGTAAATGGCGCAACCATTAACCTACAATTAATATTTTCATTATAAACATAATTAGAAATATAATATTTATCATCATCTTGGTCAAACATCGTAAAAGCGCCATCTCCACCTTGAGTTTCATCACTGGAATTAATCCCTGATGATGCGTTTTCAAAATACTGAGTACCATTATCTTGAGCCCCAGCTGCAAAATAATCATTCCCTGTTAAACCACTTACTGGACTTGTTGGCGCAACACCAACACTGTAAAACTGAGTAACATTTAAACCATTATTTCTTGCTTCGGTTAAAGAACCTCCATTATTTGAATAATAAACACCTCCATCATTTCCAAAAATCATTCTTGTTGATGAACCAGGAGCAAAAGCCATTCCGTGTTGATCGGCATGAACTTCTTGAAAGCCAAAACCACCATACCAATGACTAAATTGACCCCATGAAGCTCCACCATCAGTTGATTTGAACAAATCAATACCACCGGTATATACTGTTTGATCGTTATTAGGATCTACTTCTAGCATTAAATCATAAAAAGCTTGTCCTCTTGTAAAATCTGCTCCAACACCAGAATCTGCATCTGCAGGAAGAACTAATGTTGCTGTTGTAGTAAACCCATTTGTAGTTTTATATAACCCAACTGCTTCGGTTGTTGATAATTCTGCTAAAACGTATACTTTGTTTGCGGTGGTACTTGAAACGGCAATTTGAGTTCTATCGCCACTTGCAACCGTATATGCTAAAGTAAAACTAGTTCCATCTGTAGATGAGAAAATTTTTCCACCACCGTCTCCATATACTACACTATTTGTTGTAGAAACCCATATTTTATTATCGGCAGCAATTGCAATATCATTTGGACAATGTCTATTTCCGTTTGCAGTTAATGGCAATGCTACTTCTGTCCATGAAGATCCACCATTAACCGATTTAAATAATCCATAACCTGGCCCACCTAAGTAAGTTGCAGCATTTGCAGCTCCATAAAAAGAATCTCCTGCAGCTACATAAATTTCAGGTACTCCACCATTATTACGTACTTTAATGTCATTAATATGCTGCTTACCCGGAACTAAATTACCCGTAAAAGCTCCAGGAACAAGCGGATTTAAAGTACCAATTACTGTTCCTGCCGTTACTGCAGCTTCTAGGGTGTTACCGTCTTGTTCAGAAATCATAATTGAAGGTATAGTTATAGTAGGATCGTCACCTCCTAAACCTGTAATAGGTCTATTATCGTTCATCATTATTACACCTATAGCCCCTGCATCTTGAGCCGCTTTT